>Ga0163153_10000174_pt1 | contig 110469 bp, 79 predicted proteins | sample OliLakLV19MP6IB1_FD_148629 | JGI IMG/M metagenome (GOLD analysis project Ga0163153, IMG submission 148629) | Freshwater microbial mat bacterial communities from Lake Vanda, McMurdo Dry Valleys, Antarctica - Oligotrophic Lake LV.19.MP6.IB-1 | ecosystem: Environmental > Aquatic > Freshwater >...
CAACTACAATGCACTTGCAGGTTGTGATGATGGATCATGCTCCTTCCCCGGTTGCACCAACCCAACAGCATGCAGCTACAATGCTGCGGCAGGCTGTGATGATGGCTCATGCACATTCCCAGGTTGTACAAATCCGACAGCTTGCAACTACAATGCTGCGGCAGGTTGTGATGATGGATCATGCTCCTTCCCCGGTTGCACCAACCCAACAGCATGCAACTACAATGCTGCGGCAGGCTGTGATAATGGCTTATGCACATTCCCAGGTTGTACTAATCCAACTGCTTGCAACTACAACGCAACAGCCGGTTGCAACGATGGTTCATGTATTCTTCCTGATGGATGTACTGACCCGATAGCATGTAACTACAACGCCCTTGCACTTTGCGACAACGGTACTTGTATTCTTCCTGACGGATGTACAAATCCTGCCGCTTTCAACTACGACCCGACAGCCTTGTGCGATGATGGCTCATGCCTTCTTCCCGCCACTGCGTGTGACGGAGTTCTTGGTGGTCTCGAAGATGTGAAAGTGGAGAAATATTATATCTCAGATGCTAATGACGCAACAGATACCGATGGCGGTTCACTCGCTGCTGGTTCAACAACCTACAGAGTATTTGTTGACCTCGCTCCGGGTTACGAATTGCAGGCCGTTTATGGAAACGGTGCTCACCAGTTGAACATTGGAACTACTACACAGTGGTTCAACAATGCAGACCGCGGTGAAACTTCCGGCAATCAGGTTGGCCAGAATTTCCTTGATGAAAACACGGTGGCGCTTGATTCATGGATTGCCATGAGCGGTGCTTCAAACGGACATCTTGGTATTTTGAAATCAGATGACACCAATGGTTCCATCGTAGGTGGTGTGAACAATGATGGCGGAAGCGCAAACATTCCAGGTGGCTTGTTGGTGAACAACGATCCTATGGCTGGCATTCCACTCACAACATCTGATGGTTTGATTCCCGGAACCCCTCCTTCAGTAACCGTAGTTGGTTTGAACGTAAGCATGTTTGATGCTACAAATTCCGGTGTTGATCTTGTATCCAACGGTGGCGCTTACTCAGTGCTCGAAGGTGTACAAGGCCCGACAGCAGACAATTGTGTGTTGATCGGCCAGTTCACCACAAACGGTGATTTCTCTTTCACACTCAATCTCCAACTCGGCACTCCCGATGGTGGTGTTGAACAATACGTGTGGGGCAATCCAGTGAATGCAGAGCGCACATGTGAACAACTCGTTTACCCTCCGGCTGTAATTATTCCTGGTTGCACTGATGACACTGCATGCAACTACGATCCTGCTGCCAACGAGGACGATGGTTCATGTACTTACCCCGGTTGTAATGATGACACCGCTTGCAACTACGATGCACTTGCGGGTTGTGATGATGGATCATGCACATTCCCAGGTTGTATTGATGTTGCTGCTTGCAACTACGATGCACTTGCAGGTTGTGATGATGGATCATGCACATTCCCAGGATGTACTGACGTAACAGCATGCAACTACAATGCAACCGCAGGTTGTGACAATGGCTCATGCACATTCCCAGGTTGTACAAATCCGACAGCTTGCAACTACAATGCTGCGGCAGGCTGTGACAATGGATCATGCACATTTCCGGGTTGTGTAGATGTTGCTGCTTGCAACTACGATGCGCTTGCAGGTTGCGATGATGGATCATGTACGTATCCCGGATGTACTGATGTTAATGCTTGTAACTACGACATGACTGCAGGTTGTGATGATGGTTCTTGCACATACCCAGGCTGTACTAATGGCATCGCCTGCAACTACAATCCACTTGCCGGTTGTGATGATGGATCATGTTTCTTCGGTGGATGTAATGACATCACCGCCTGCAACTTCGACCCGTTTGCTGGATGCAATGATGGTTCATGTACTTACCCTGGATGTATTGATGTATCAGCTTGTAACTACGACATGACCGCAGGTTGTGATGATGGTTCTTGCACCTACCCGGGTTGCACTGACATCACCGCTTGTAACTACAATGCACTTGCAGGTTGTGATGATGGTTCATGTATTATTCCTGATGGATGTACTGACCCAACTGCTTGCAACTATGATGCACTTGCACTTTGCGATGATGGTTCATGCGACTACGTTTCATGCCTCGGTTGCACAGACCCAACAGCTTGTAACTACGATCCAACTGCAACAGTTGATGACGGTTCTTGTGTTACTCCTCCGTGTGACAATGCACCAAACGATTCACCGAGTGGTGCAATCGGAGTTGCGGTGAATGCACTTGGAACCTGCAATCCCGTAACTGGCGATCTTTCCGATGCAACTGCATCGGGAGAATCAAACGTGAACGGTGCTGATCTGTGGTACACATTTGTTGCAGTAACAAGCGGTGCTCGCATTGAAGTGGTTTCATCTTCTGACAACATCTCCATCGAACTTCAGGATGCTTTCGGCAACCCTGTAGATGTGGAAGATTTGGTGGGAACTGATTCAGGAGAGATTCTGAATATCGGCAGCCTTACTGCCGGTGATACTTACTACATAGCAGTGAACAGCAACGGTGCTGCAATAGGAGATGGCACATTCAATATTTGTATCCAGTGGATTCCTGATACCAATTGCGATTACGGTCCTGGTCCATACAGTCTATGCAATACCTTCAAACTTGACTTCGTTGGAGCAAATGGGTATTCATTGTACCTGACTTCTAACACTTCGCTGATCACGTACAGCAAATTCCAGAATGCACCTACACCAGGAACATTCTTCGTACTAAACACTATCCCGAACCTGCCGTGGGGTGATACTTACACAGCACTTGGAAGTACGCACTGGAATCTTTCGAACAGTGCGGGAATGGAGATGATCGAGGTGTTGGGTGATGAACCTTGCACTGTGATCATCAGCCCGCAACCTTTGGCAATGCTGCGTCCATCTGACAATTGTGCTAACCATGGCCCGCACCTTCTGGGTTCTACCGTTGCTGCACAACCATTTGTTTGCGGTGCTGTGAACTGGGAATGGACTTTCACACGTATAGATGTTCCTGAACTTCCTATTGTACACCTTCGTGGATCAAGCAACAGGTTCCTGCCGCTGGCAACTGTTCCTGGCCTGACTCCGGGCGGTACTTATGATGTGAAGGTTCGTCCGATCTTCGCTACTGCTCCTTCTGTTTATGGTCCTGTAAGTTGCCTGAGCATTGCTGGTCCTGCCATGTTTGATGGCGGTTCCGATGATGAGGTGATTGCTGGCAATGACAGGTTAGAATCAGTTGAGTCTGCTTTGTATCCGAACCCGAACACCGGTGAGTTTGTGAATATCAACCTTACTGGTATCGAGAGCGCGACTGTAATTGTGAAGATTACTGACAGCTTCGGCAAGCTTGTGTTTAACCAACAGTACACAGTGGAGGGTTCGCTCAACACAGTGGTTACTTTTGAGAATGCACTGGCTTCCGGTACTTACAACGTTAGCCTGATTGCTGGCGAGAATGTTCGCAACGAACGCCTCGTAGTAACCCGCTAAACGGTTTAAGTAAATAGTTTTGAAAAAGCCCTCTGCGAAAGCAGGGGGCTTTTTCGTTTTGGAGGTTATGCTGAAAGGAATGGCTGAAAAGCCATTGCAAGTTGACGGCAACGGCCATAAAGCCCTCGCCAGCTGTGCTAAATATTGTCCAACGATATGTCAAAGAGGTTTTTTGAAACAGTTGAATATTCGATTGAAAGTCCAACGAGCGATAAGCACACAACGCTTAAAGCGAGGTCGCATGAACGGGTCATTCCACTACCACTTTCTTCATCACGGCACTTTCAACTGCAATAATCTTTACGAAATAAATTCCACGATTCCATCGTGAAGTGTTCAGCACGCATGTTGAAGAAGCGCAACTTGTTTTGAAAATTTCTTTGCCCAGCAGATCATGAATGATGATGGAAGAAATGTTTTGGAAAGTGATTCGATTTGGAATTGGGAAGAGACAGTTTTGGGAATATGTTCAGGTGGTTTGCAAAATCTATTTCGGTCATACCTATTCCATTAATGGTGTGGCAGGTGGAAGTGTCGGTGCAACTATTTTGTGTAATCGCAACAGCGAAATTGCCGTTGAGAGAAGCGGTAAATACTTGATTGGTGTCACCGCTTACCGCAGCAAAACCATTATCACAATCCAACCAATGGTACATGGCTCCAAACACGTTGGAAGTTAATGTCAAGCCATTCTGCGTTACAGAAGTATCAATAGTGCTGACAGTAAGATTGACGGTAATTACATTATCGCACCCACATCCAGTTTTGTTTGCTAACACCCTTTCATAGTTTTTCTGGCGGGACATGACACGTTCGTGCTATTTCCCGCTCCATCAATCCATAAAACCTTTGTCCCCGATTTAGCGAACCAATGTTTTATCAATCAAAAAACCAAAACAAAATGCGAGACAAAACCTTTAAACTCATGTTGTCCTTCACCCTATTCATGCTGATGAGTGTGATGGCAAAAACACAATGCGGAACCGATGTGCCCATCGTCATTCATGCTTCGAGCGGTGCAGTTAACTCAATTGATTTTTCCATCTTCGATGAGAACAACGTGTTGGTGTTGCAAGGTGATGGTGATGATGTGGAAGAAACATTTTGCCTGCCCCTTGGTTGCTACACCATCGTTGTGTCCGGTTTGAGCTGTTCGCCATTCAGCTTTAATGGCTTTACCGGTTGCTTCCCCGATACCTGGAGCATTGAAGCCTTAGGAATCTCCGTTGCCGGTGGTGCCCAAAGCACGGCTGAATTCTGCCTGATGTATGGCTGCACTGATTACCTCTATTGCAACTATAATCCACAGGCAAGTTTCAATGATGGAAGTTGTGATGGAATTCCGGGTTGTACTGATAACACCGCATGCAATTTTCAACCCTATGCAAGTTGCGATAATGGAACATGCAGCACTACAAACTCAGGATTACCCTTTTCATTCACAATAACTGACAACACGGGAGGTGGACTTGGTGATGTGCAATGGGATTTGTATGGCTATTACGCCAATTTCTATGGAGACCTTAGCCCCGACCCCAATGTGTGGACAGAAAACGTATGCCTGCTTCCAGGCTGCTATTCATTCTATCTCGATGGCATTCCAAATGGTCACGATGTGACAGTCACATTCAGTGATTTGCAAAGGGGTGAAGTTTATTATGAAAGTTCAAGTTCCTACGGATTTGTATTCGGTGGAGAAGGCGGTTGCAACGACCCCACTGCGTGCAATTACAATGCGAACGCCATTTGCCAAACTGTCGTTTGTGCTTATCCAGGCTGTACCAATCCGCAGGCGTGTAACTATGACCCACTGGCCGGTTGCAACGATGGTTCGTGCGAAATGTCAAGCGGTGCACAAGTAGAAATTTATGGAAGCACTTGTCATCTGACTATAACCAATTCATCGGACGAAGTGATTTATGACCAGGAAATAGTTAGTGGGTTCTTTAGCCTCAACACTACACAATACCTCACCTGCCTTCCATTTGAATGTCTCACGTTTGAGGTAACGGGTTTGACCTGTGGAAGTTTTTTTGGTTTAACAACCTGTGAACAATTAAGAGTAAACGTAAATGGAAATACCATCTACACTTTTTACGCAAACGATTTCATATCGGAAACACAAATCATTTGCATTACACAGGGTTGCACCGACCCTGTTGCCTGCAATTTTGATTCTGAAGCAACAACGTATGATGGCTCGTGCGGATACATTGTGGGATGCACTGAACCAAATGCTGTGAACTACAATGCAAATGCAATATGTGATGATGGTTCGTGCAACGGTGGTGTGTACGGTTGCACCAATGCCCTGTCATGCAACTACGATGCAGCAGCCACTGTTGATAATGGTTCCTGCGACCTTACTTCTACAACACTCACCGTAAATGTGGTGAACAATACGGGCGGTGCAGCCAGCGCCATTGCATTGGTACTTACCGATGATCAAGGGTTGCTTTATACTTCCATCACCGTGCCTGTGGATAGTTCGCACACCGAAGAATTGTGTCTGCCTGTAGCTTGTTTTCAATACAGTGTTTTTGGACGAGGGCCCAACGACTTGGTGACCATTACCACACATTCGGGCAGCCAGTTTAATCTGTTTGGAAATGGAACACAATGCCTCACTCCGGGATGCACCAACTCTTCATTTTGTAACTACAGTCCCTTGTTCAATGTAGATGATGGTTCATGCTGCAACACCAACACCTACACCTTCCTCAGCCTCTTTGATGGCGGAAGCGAAACATTGGATGGCGCAGTTTACAATATCTACGACAGCAACAATGCGCTCATAAAAAGCAGCTATTCAAATTCCATTGACGAACGTTTCGAAAACTATTGTCTGGCGGATGGATGCTACTCGTTAGAAATTATTCCCGATGGCGCGGGCAACCCTATCACTTGGAACATTGATAATGGTACATCATTTCAAACGGGTTCAGGTGGCGGAACTTTTGTCTTCACTGTTGGCGGGTCATTCGGATGTACTGATCCCGCTGCCTGCAACTTTAGTTTAGATGCCGTATGCGACAATGTCTCTTGCAATTATGGTTCCCCTGTGCGGCTGCGTGTTACCAATGCTACTTCATCACCCGCTGTGATCAACTATTCTTTCAAGCAAGAATTCTTCGGCCCTGTGATCGCTTCAGGAAGTGTGACTGCGCAATTCGGTCAGCAGAATTTTGATTTGTGTTTACCTGAAGATTGTTTGTTCTTCACCATTTCGGGAATGGGTTCTGGTGACTCATACCAGATTGGTGTCATCCAAAATGGAAATGTGTTTGTGCCCCTGCAATTCACACAGAACAGCGGAAACACGAACACAACCAATGCCGGAGTTTGCAACCAATACGGCTGCACGGATAATGGCGCATGCAATTTCAACGGGTAGGCAAATGTGGACGATGGCAGTTGTCTTTATGGCTGCGATCTGTGCAGCGAACTTGCATTGATTGATGGTGGCGATGAAGTACTCGCAAACACTACGGTGAATGTCTATGATGTATTCATGCAATTGATTCAAACTCATCACTCGCACCAGATTGATGAAGACTACATAGGAGTTTGTACGGAGGAAGCCGGTTGTTATTTCCTCGAGATAATTACCGATGCACCGGGAGATCCAGTGTCATGGAGCATGACTATTGATGGAAATTTTTTTAGTGGTGTTGGCCCTGGAGTCTATGGCTTTTCTCCAAGCGGAACCATGGGATGCACAGAAGAAAATGCAGCCAACTATGATGTGGATGCAAGTTGTGATGACGGCTCATGCATATTCCCCGGTTGTACCGATCCAGAGGCTTGCAACTTTGATCCCAATGCGAATCAGGACGATGGCAGTTGTCAAAGCGGAGCCCAGCTTGTACTCGGTTTTTCCAATTCAACTTTGTCCAACAATGAAGTGAGTTTTGCGGCCAGCAATGCACTGGGTCAAACGTTGATCATTCAATCCATTCCTGTTGGTGGGCATGAGGTGAGTTTCTGTTTGCCATACGAGTGCAACACCATCATCTTTAACGGAATCGGAATGGGCGATACCTATTCTATAACCACCAATGCCGGAGGCGATTTGTTGTTGGAAGGTGGATACGAAGGGTTGTCAAATGCAAGTATCCAATTGTGTATTGACGATGAAGGATGTATGGATCCCAATGCATGTAACTACACACCCATCGCCATTGTTGACGATGGATCGTGCAATTACCTTAGCCTTGACCTCGATATTCAAACCATTTCAACTGGTAGCGCACTGTATGTGTTGTTCGATCCTACGGGTGCCATCATCAGTTCGGGACAGGTAGGAGGTCTTCAAAATTTCTTAGACAACTATTGTTTGGACGAAGGATGTTACGAAGTGTTTTTTCAGTCACCTGATTTCAGTACGGGAGGTTATGGAATAATTAATTTCACCATTAATGGAATACCATTATTCGTACCTGTATTTGTCAGTGTATCTGGATTCTATCCATTTTGTATCGAATACGGTTGTATGGATCCGATTGCATGCAACTTTAATGCACAGGCATACCACGATGATGGGTCATGTATCTATCAAACCGGTGGATGCAATGATCCTGCGGCATGCAATTATCAACCGGGAATTTTCTGTGTAGAAAATTGCGTGTATGCGCCCAATGCAATATTCACAATTGTGAATGGCAACCAAGCCAATGTGATCAACTATATCATCAAGAATGAGGCGAATGAAATTCTTTATGAGGGTGCAATTACAAGCACGCTTGTTCTGCCCGTTTGTTTGGGCCCCGGTTGTTATGTTGTGCTAACAAGTGGTATGCAAATAACAAGTCCGGTAGCAGTAGATTTCTGGGAAATGGAATTCAACGGCAGCATAGTTTCGACCGGAACAGGACAAAATCCCAACAATGATTTTTGCCTCTATGTCGGTTGTACCAATCCTTCCTCTTGTGCCTATAATCCAACTGCAGGTTTTGATGATGGCAGTTGCAGTGATTTTCAAACGGTGGGTGTGTTCATTGAGCGACAAGTGGCTACCAATGAAACGGATGAGCTTTGGTTGATCAGTTCCTTTGTTGATCCTAACAATGGCAATTCAATACAGCAAATAGTTTTAGCCAATGCAAGTTTTACGGGCACTCATTCCGAGTTTTTCTGCTTGCCCAATGGCTGCTACGAAGTGATCATTAATGAAATAGCTGATGGCGATGTGGTGAGCATTGTAGATGAAAATGGGCAAGTGTTGTGGCAAGGTGTTGGCCCTATGGAATATGTAGCAGCTTCCATTTGCCCGGGCATGGGCTGCATGGATGCTGTTGCCTGCAACTACAACGCCTTTGCGGATGATGACGATGGTTCTTGTCTTTATGGAACCAGCGGTTGCACCCTTGCTGCGGCTTGCAACTACAATCCTGCTGCCACTTGCAACGATGGTTCATGTCTGTTGCCGGGTTGCAACGATACCCTTGCATGCAACTATGATCCCGCTGCCGGTTGCGATGATGGTTCGTGTTTGCTCAGTGCGCAACTTCATTTGCACAACGTGAACAATCCCGTTATCACCGTCACAATTTCCGATGATGCATTCAATTTATATTTCAACGGAACATCCACACCCAATCAGGTGAACACCACATTGAACGGATGCATGCCCACACAATGCTACCAGGTTTCTGTTGCCGGCCTTTCCGGTGCCGATAGCTGGAATTTGCAAGTGGGCAGCGCCATAGTGGCCAGCGGAAATACCAATGGCGTATTCAACTTTTGTTTCGCTGACGGATGCACTGCTTTAGCCGCTTGCAACTACAGCCCCGCAGCAGTTCACGATGACGGAAGTTGTTTCTTTCTTGAAGGAGATTTTGACGGAAACCTTGTGGTGAACACCGGTGACCTGCTACAATTTATGGCTGCCTTCGGCTGTTCAGGATCCTGCGGTGCCTTTGATTTGGATGGGAACAATGCGGTAAACACAGGCGACCTTCTACAATTCATGGCGCTGTTTGGAAGTTCTTGTCAGTAAAAATTTGCTTTTGGTTTTATCTACCTGTCGGCAGACAGGCCTCGCTAAAATGAAAACCCTGTCTCGTTTGAAACGAGATGGGGTTTTTGTTTTTCCATTGGGCATTCAGCAAAAAAAAGTAAAAGTGAAAAGGCGCACTTAAGAAATCGGTGGCTATCAGGCTAGCGGTTTGAGTTGTGATTCAAACTCAAAGGGCATTCGATTAGATTTTTTCAAACATTCATTGGTATAAAATGACACTTGCAAAAAGAAAAAAAATTTATCACTGAAAAAATCAATGCTCTGACCAGCCCGGAACTTCTTACATATATCTCTGGACTATTTGAGGACGAACAACTGGAGGACAATTGGTGGTCTAAACTAACCACTGAACAAAAAGCAAGTATTGACCGTGGTGAAGATGATTTCAAGCACGGCCGGTATATGTCTAACCAACAAATGCAGGAGCATTTTTGCCAAACGTCAGAGAACTTGAATGGTCGCAAGCGTCCCTGAACCACATCCAATCGGTAGTTGATTTTCTTGATTTAGAGTGGAGTTCGAAAACAGGGGACAAATTTCTTTTAAGGGTTCAGGAATTCGTAAGCCAGATTGTATCCAATCCATTCATTTAACTGTTTGCTTCAGGCTCCAGGAATCTTCGCAAAGCACTTATCACTAAGCACAACGCAGCGGTATTCCTGGTAACCGACAACAAAATCAGGATACTCACTATCTATGACACAAGGATGAACCCTGTGAAAAAAAAATCTCAATTGAAAAGATTGAAATAGCAAGGAGACAATCTGTCGTTCGCTGAGGTATTCCTCATAGCTCATTCGTTTGTCAATCATCCCCGGCAGAAAGCTCTGTCAGCCCGAAGTTTCGAGGTAACGGGGTTTTTGTTTTTCACTCCACCACTTCCACGGCATACATCCTCTTGCGCAACTCCTTAATGCTTTTATCACTCAGATATTCATCGTAACTCATGCGTTTGTCAATCACTCCACTTGGTGTGATTTCGATAATGCGGTTGGCAACGGTTTGTACAAACTCATGGTCATGAGATGTGAACAGTGCGACTTGATTCCAGTCCTTCATTGCGTTGTTAAACGCAGTAATGGATTCGAGGTCGAGGTGGTTAGTGGGTTCGTCCATGATGAGGCAATTAGGATTGCCCAACATCATGCGTGAAATCATGCAGCGCACTTTTTCTCCACCACTTAACACGTTCGATTTCTTCATCACTTCTTCTCCGCTGAAAAGCATTTTGCCCAGAAAGCCGCGCACATAAGTTTCGTCTTTGTCTTTTGAATATTGCCGAAGCCAATCCACCAGGTTGTCGTCTGCATTGAAATATTTCGAATTGTCGTTTGGCAAATAGCCCATGGTGATGGTGCTGCCCCATTCCACTTCACCTGAATCGGCTTTTTCATTTTCTGCAAGAATTTCAAAAAACATGGTGATGGCGCTGCGCTCTCGCGAAAGCACCAATACCCTATCGCCTTTGCTCAACCGGAATGAAACATCTGCAAACAACTGCGCGCCATCGGCAGACTTCTTCGAGAGGTTTTCGATGTTGAGAATCTGGTCGCCACACTCACGCTCAGGACGGAAAATGATTCCCGGATATTTTCTTGAAGAGGGTTTGATGTTCTCAATAACCAGTTTGTCCAGCAGTTTTTTGCGGCTTGTTGCTTGTCTTGATTTAGATGCATTTGCACTGAAGCGCTCCACAAACTCCTGTAATTCTTTTCGCTTCTCTTCTGTCTTTTTATTCTGGTCGGCACGCTGGCGCAATGCGAGCTGGCTGCTCTCGTACCAGAAAGTGTAATTGCCGGGGTACAATTGAATCTTGCCGAAATCAATATCAGCCACGTGGGTGCACACCGCATCGAGAAAGTGACGGTCGTGGGAAACCACAATCACCGTGTTCTGGAAATCTGCAAGAAAATTTTCGAGCCAGTCAATCGTTGCCACATCAAGGTCGTTGGTAGGCTCATCCAGAAGCAGGATGTCCGGATTGCCGAACAATGCCTGCGCAAGCAGCACACGCACTTTTTCCTTCCCGTTCATTTCACCCATCAGTTTGTGATGGTCGTCTTCGCGCACACCCAAACCGCTGAGCATATTCGCTGCATCGCTCTCCGCATTCCACCCATCCATTTCGGCAAACTGTGTTTCAAGTTCTGCTGCTTTCTCTCCGTCCTCATCTGTGAAAATGGGGTTGGCGTAAATGGTCTCCTTCGCCTTCATCACATCCCACAATTTTTTGTTGCCCATCAGCACTGTGTTCAATACTGAATGACCATCAAACTCGAAGTGGTTTTGTTTCAGCACACTCATGCGCTCACCGGGACCCATGTGAATCTGACCAGTCATCGCCTCAATTTCTCCTGCAAGAATTTTCAGGAAAGTGGTTTTGCCGGAACCATTGGCGCCTATTACTCCATAACAATTGCCAGGGATAAACTGTAGGTTGACTTCTTCGAAAAGTGTGCGCTTGCCGTAGCGCAATGAAAGATTGGAAACAGATAACATGGATTTTTTTTAGGGGCGCGAAACTACGATATGAATCTAGGGCAGTTGCGCTGCTATTCAACCAATAACTGTGCTCCGTGACTTATTCCATTTTCATCCACAACTCTCACCAAATAATTCCCCGTTGCAAGTCCCTCGCGCTTTAACTCAAGTTGATTCTTAACCTTGCTCCAGTGTTTCAATTCCTGCCCGAATGAATTGAAAAGCACAATATCAAAAGTTCCAATTCCCATATTCAAAATGGATGACTGATTCATTGGGTTTGGAAAAACGGAAAAGGTGAATTCGTTTTCTACTACTTCGAAAGTCGAAACAGGGCCTTCGCTCAACGTGATGTTATCTATCGCCAATTCATTTCCACCATTGCCGGGACCGGTTGGCAAATCTGCATTGTATGGCTGCGTCCAGTTGCGGAAAGCAACGTTCACTGTTTCGCCAGCAAAATCCGCAAGTGAGATTTCATGCTGCGTAGGCACATCCAATTCACCTTCTGCTCCTGTATCAAAAACAGGCGAGAGCAAAATGTAATCTTCGATATCGCTTCCTGATGAAGACACAAACACCTGGTACTGGTCTCGAAAATCTCCACTGCTGGTAATTGCCAAACCCAACCATGAGAGGTATGGATTGCTTCCGAGAGAAATTTCCGGCAGCACCATCCAATCATCACTCGGGCCTTCATCACCCACATACCAACTCACACTAAACGCACAATTTCCTCCTGGAAAACTTTGCGTAGTTATGGTTTTTATTGTCCATGCGCTGTCGGCCATAGTATCCAGGTCGGGGTCGTCAGGAGTAAGGCCGTCAAGATTGTAAAGCACATATCCGGCAGGCATTTGCCCACTGTCAAAATTTTCGCTATAGATAATTTGAGAGTGGATGTTTGTGATTGTTGCAAGCGTAAGAAGAAGGGCATAAAGTTTTTTCATGTTGATTTTTTTAGGGTGCAAACATTGCCAATTTTCCGTCAACCATTACAAATGGGTGCCGTTTCCTTCAAATTTAACATGACAGAATTTTGATTTCAACGGATGTTCATATCATTGCCCCATGAATCGCAAACGCGGAACATGTTTCACCAGCAAGCTGCCCTTCAAACCCATCCATCGTTATGGGTTGCAGCCTGTTTTTGATTGTTAGCCGAACGCTGCAATCATGCGGAACCCCGGAGGAGTTTCGTAACCCTTCGGGGTTGTGTTTTTCCATTTCCACTTTTTGAAATGAAATTCCTTGAAAGAAAACTTTCATGCGCTTCATCCAATACAAATTTCAATCATGAAAATAATTTTATTCATCCTGTTCTCTGGAATTTCCGCCATCGCGTTTTCGCAAAGTAATGTGAGCGGAGTAGTGACAGACGCTGCCGATGGCCAGCCGATTCCGGGTGTGCAAGTGCTGGCGAAAACTATTCGCAGCGGTGCCAACACGGATTTGGATGGAAAGTATTCTATCAATCTTCCGAAGGAAAACTTTATGAACGACTCTCTCACTTTTTCCATGCTTGGTTTCAAACGAATCACTATGGCCATTGCCGGACGAAGTACCATTAACGTGGCACTCGAACAAGAAACAGTAGAACTGGACGCGGCAGTTGTAACTGCTATCGGTATCAAGAAAGAAAAGAAAAAACTGGGCTACGCAATCACCGATGTGAATGGTGACGAGTTGAAAAAAAGCAACGAAACGAATGTGGTGAATGCACTAAATGGAAAAGTTGCTGGCGTACAAGTGACCTCATCGAGCGGTTCTCCGGGAGCTAGCAGCAGCATTGTGATTCGCGGTTACAGTTCCATTGATGGCAGTAATCAACCGCTGTTCGTGATTGATGGTGTTCCCATTGACAACAGCTATCGCGGCAGTAACCTTACCGACCAGGGCAATCGTGCACTCGACATCAATCCTGACGATATTGAAAACATATCTGTGCTGAAAGGTGGCGCTGCCACAGCACTTTATGGGTATCGCGCGGGAAATGGTGTGGTTATGATTACCACCAAAAAAGGCAAGGCCGGAAAAAGTGCCATCACATTTTCATCATCCACCCTTTTTGATAAGGTGAATAAACTTCCCGAAAAACAAACGCGCTGGTCGCAGGGAACGACTGGCGAATTTGTAGATGACTCACAGTTCAGTTGGGGGGAAGAATTCTCCGGTGAAAATTTTGCAGACCAGGCTTTTGATTTCTTCAACACAGGAGTTACGCTCAACAACAACCTTGCATTTGAAGGTGGGGATGAATTCAGTTCTTATCACTTGTCGCTTGGCAACACCCGTCAGTCTGGAATTATTCCGAACACCGATTTCAAACGTTCGAATATCAAACTAAATGCTTCGCAAACACTTTGGGGAAAATTGAAAATGAGTGGACTTGCGAACTACACCACATCAAAAGCAAATCGCGGACAACGCGGCAGCAACCTCAGCGGAGTGATGTTGGGCCTCATGCGCGCATCATCAAGTTATGATTTTGCAAATGGAATGAATGACGCTGAAGATGTGGAAGCCGCCTACATCAATCCAGATGGAACGCAGCGAACATTCTTTTCGAACTACGACAATCCCTATTGGAGCGTGAACAAAAATGGCAACTACAACGAAGTGGATAGATTGATTGGTGCGCTGGAATTTTCGCTTCCGCTGGGCGAGCACTGGTCAGTTATCAATCGCACAGGAGTGGATTGGTACAGCGACAGAATTCATGAATACTGGGACAAACAGAGCAACGAGTTCAAAGATTTGGGCGGAAGAATTTTTGTCGACAACATTCATTTCCGCTCACTCAACAATGATTTTGTGGTGAACTATAACACTATGCTTTCTGAAAAACTGGAATTCACCGCATTGGTTGGTCACAACATTTACGATGTGAAAGAACAGGAAGCCTACATGGATGGAGTTGGCTTTGTGATTGACAATTATTACGACATCAGCAACGTGAGCACGGCTGATTTGCTGGTTGATGATAATTTTTCGAACGAAAGAACTGTGAGCGGATATGGCAACATAAATTTTGGTTACGACCGCTTTCTTTACCTCGACATCACCGCACGAAACGATTGGTTCAGCACACTTCCTTCACAAAACAATTCGGTGTTTTATCCCTCGGTGAGTTCAAGTTTTGTTTTCACCGAAGTAATGAAAGTTTGGAAGAAACTCGACTTCGGGAAATTGCGTGTCTCTTATGCTGAAACCGGAAACGGTGCGCCTGCTCCTTATCTCACTTCGTTCTATTACGAGCAAAGTGGACAGCCACAAGGCCAACTTGGATTTGCGCCTTCGAGTTTTGTTTTTAATCCAGATTTGAAACCAGAACGTTTGAAATCTTTCGAGGCAGGAACGGATTTGCGCTTCTTCAAAAACCGCCTGCAACTCGACCTGACGTATTACAACAACAACACCGTTGACCAGATTCTTTTTATTCCCGTTCCTGCCAGCAGCGGTTATCTCGAAACGGTTTTCAACGCAGGCAACATTCGCAACAGTGGTTGGGAAATTATGCTGAACAGCACCATCAAAGAAGGAAACGGAAAAGAAAAACTCAGTTGGAATTCGTCCGTCAATTTTACCCGCAACAGAAATGAAGTGGAATCACTTTCTGAAGGAACCGATTTGATTGCATTGCCATCTTACGGACTTGCAAGCACTCAAAGTGTAGTAGCTGTTGGCGAAGCCTTTGGTGTGCTGTATGGCGGAGCGTGGCAGCGGGATGAGAGCGGAAACATTCTAATTGATAACACCGGCTATCCCATAAAAGACAGTGAACGAAAATTACTGGGCAATCCCAATCCTGATTTTACAATCGGATGGAGAAACGACATTGGTTGGAAAAATTTCTCGCTTTCTTTTTTGTGGGACATTCGAATGGGTGGATACATGCACAACGGAACAAAAGCCGTAATGCTCTTCCACGGCACACATGCCGATACGGAGAACCGCGATTCTGAATCAGTGATTTGGGAGGGTGTGAATGTGGATAGTGGAGAAGCAAATACTATTTCAATTCCGATGGATGAAAATTTCTATAGTCTTTACTCATTGCAATATGTGAGCGAGGAAGTGATAGAAGAAGTGAATTGGTTTCGCCTGCGCGATTTGAGTTTCACTTACAACTTTCCGAAAAAGGTTTTTGAGAAATTGAAAATGGACAACCTTTCACTTTCGTTCACTTCACGCAATTTGTTTTTGTGGACGAGTTACTCCGGCATTGACCCCGAAACCAATTTGAGTGGAGCAGCGAATTCGATAGGAAGAGATTATTTTAATTCACCAAACACGAAGAGTTTTGGATTTGCGCTTAAAGCCGCGTTTTAGAAGGAAGAAGCAAGGAGCAAGAAGGAAGAAGCAAGGAGCAAGAAGGAAGAAGCAAGAAGCAAGGAGTAAGGAGTAAGAACAAAATCAAAATCAAAATGAAACAGGAAAAAGGAACTAAGAATTTTAAGGACTTAATCATGTGGCAGAAAGGGATGATGATTGCCAAGCGGACCTATGATATGGCGGCTTCAATGCCTGCAAATGAAAAATATGGTATAACATCCCAAATATGTCGTGCCGCTGTTTCCGTCCCTTCAAATATTGCAGAGGGATATTCTCACACTTCGAACAAGAACACAAAAATATTTTTAGAGATGGCACTTGGTTCTTGTTACGAATTGGAGACCCAGTTGCTGATAATGGCCGAGCGCAACTGGATTCCTGAGGACAAAGTGACATCCATTCTTAGGATGGTGACCGAGGAACAGCGCATGCTCAATTCGTACATCTCCAAAATCAAAATTGGCCTCACTCAATCAAACCACTAATCAGTACTACCAATGAGAGCAAAAATTTCCAATGAACCCAAAGCCATCATGCTTCTTACTACTTGTTGCTCGCTACTAAAAAGGCGAGTCATGCTGCTTACTATTTGCTGCTTGCTTCTTTTTAACGCCTGCAAACTGGAAGAGCTGAACGAAAATCCGAACGTGCCTACGGATGTAACTATGAACCTGCTTTTGCCTTCCGCGCAAAGTGATTTTGCCAATGCACTGGCCGGAAGATTTTTCCGCTACTCGTGCATTGCTTCGCAACAATTGCAAGGACAGGACAACCAGGAATTACTCATGGAGAACTACAATCCCGATGAGCTATTTGTTGGCTATCCGTGGGAAGACTTTTATAGCGGCCCCATGATTAATCTCAAACTCATCATTGAAAAAGCCGATGAGCAAAACTCTCCGGCATACAGCGCTATTGCTAAAATTATGATGGCGAATTGCATTGGAGTCATTACAGATACCTGGGGCGATGTGCCTTTCACCGAAGCATTGGAAGGCGGTGATAATCTTTATCCGAAATACGATTCGCAGGAAGATATTTATTCTGGAATTCAAAGTATTCTTGATGAGGCCATCGCACAATTAGATGAAGAATCGCCCATTGCTCCCGGTGCCGATGATTTGATTTACGGAGGTGATTTGAGTCAGTGGAAAAAGGCAGCACATGCGCTAAAGGCTCGCTACTACATCCATACAATACATCGTAACAGCAATGCCGCTCAGCTTGCGTTAGATCAATTGAGCGAATCATTCGTAACGTTCAATGATGATTGCGCTTACCACTATTTAGGAACAGCGACAGACGCCAATCCCATCAATGATTTTTTTGTGTCAACCACTTATGCGGTAATTGACCCACAGTTTATAGGTGTAATGGGAGTGACCGACCCGCGCTTTGAATATTTCGTTGACATCATTCCATTTACCGGAGGTCAAAGCAAAGTGGGAATGTTTAAGGGTTCGGGAAATTCTCCCTTGGATTTTATTTCATACACCGAACAAAAATTTATAGAAGCTGAAGCCCTACTTCGGATGGACGATATGAGCGGAGCAGCAACTGCTTTGCAACAAGCTGTTCAATCATCCTTCGATGAAGTAGAAAGTTTTCTGCTCATTGATTTAGATGATAATGATGTGAATGATGTTGTGTCGTCCCTTCTACTTTCCGGCAACATTGAAAGCGACTTGGAACTCATTATGGAACAGAAATATGTAGCACTTTTTACTCAGCACGAATGCTGGAATGATTGGCGTAGAACCAGCTTTCCTCAACTGGAACCGAACGACAATGGAAACAGTTCTTCAAACCCAACAGGAGAAATTCCACGCAGACTTATTTATCCGCAAAGCGAAAGGATATTGAACCCGAATTTTCCGGGAAGTGTGGATATGCAGGCGAGAGTTTGGTGGGATGAGTGAGAGAAAAAAGAAGTAAGGAGCAAGAAGCAAGAAGTAAGGAGCAAGGAGCAAGAAGAAAGAATTAAGAACTTTGTAACTCAAATTTTGAAATGATGAAATACATATTGATGTTTGGCGCATTGGCTGCAGGGCTTAGGCTAGCTTCCCAATCCTACACCTCCTACTTCACAGGCGATGTAGAAGATATTGTTGTTCAACCCACACCTGGAATTGTGCTGGCAGGTGGAGGGGGTGATAACGACAATGCCATGCAATGGTTCCTGGAAAGAGCAAATGGCGGTGATGTACTGGTGATTCGGACAAGCGGAGCAGATGGATACAATTCGTATCTCTTTTCTGATTTGGGAGTGGATGTGAATTCTGTGGAGACCATTCTGTTCAACAACGCAACTGCAAGCGAAGATGAATACGTGATTACACAAATTGAAAATGCTGAAGCAATATTCATAGCAGGTGGCGACCAATGGAATTATGTGGACTACTGGAAAGATTCTTCGGTTGAGGTTGCACTCAACGACCACATCAACATCAAGCAAGGCGTGATTGGAGGAACCAGTGCCGGCAGCGCCATACAGGGTGGGCATTATTTCTCGGCAGAAAACGGAACCGTTTATTCTGATGAAGCATTGGATAATCCATACAACAACTACATGACCATTGGTCACCAAGATTTTTTACAGTACAACATTCTGGAAAATGTTATCACCGATACGCACTACAATGACCCCGACCGCAGGGCAAGACATTTGGCTTTTCTCGCACGGATTTTTGCGGATGGTTATCCGCAGGCGTTGGGAATAGGATGTAATGAATATGTTGCTGTGTGCATTGACGAATTTGGAATGGCCCGCGCCTTTGGCGAATATCCTGACTATGATGATTGGGCCTACTTTCTTCGTCATGGTTGCGATGAACCCTGGACACCTGAAGTATGCGCGGAAGATTTGCCATTGACCTGGAACAGGAACCAAAATGCACTTTATGTTTTTCGCATGAATGCGGATGTGAACGGTTCTAATTCTTTCGACCTCAATGATTGGATGACAGCCGATGGAGGCAACTGGCAGGAGTGGTGGGTGCAAGATGGAGTATTTAATGTGAATGAAGTTTCCGATGGACCCCAGTGTGCACTGGATGAAGTAACGCATGTTGAAACGCAAACTCAAAAATCAAGTATTAAAGTTTTCCCAAATCCCTGCGATGCGTTATTGAACATTACTTCCTTTCATGCAAATACGACTGTAACCATCTTTGATTCAATGGGGGTGTTAGTATCCGGCATTGATGCCTTGGACAATGGTGTAATCGTTTCAACTGCGCATTGGCCTGCGGGAGTGTATTCAATCCAGGTTGGGAATATTATTGAAAGGTTGGTCGTGATTCATTGAACTGAAAACACGGAGCGCGGCTCTATTCAATGACCAACTTCAATTCTTCTGCTCTGCCCTTCTCATCAACTATTCTCAGAAGATAATTCCCTGCAGCAAGTCCTTCTCGTTTTGTTTCGAGTTGATGTTGGATGTTGTTCCAGGTTTTGACTTGTTGTCCATTGGAATTGATTAGCGTGATTTGGAAAATAGCGGAAAAAGATCGTCACCATTTTCGTTTAGACAGGTATAGTCGTAATCACCATAACCGCCACTTGCTGTCGCATAAATAGTTGTCGATTCATTACACGACAACCATAGAGTGTCGCCAGTATCAATCTCAACAATCAGTTCATCCCCACCGGGAGGTTTCCCTTCTTCGCTTGCGACTAAGGCAATGCTTTCAGTTACCATGGCCATAGATATCAAAAGAACACTATTTGATTTCATGATTTTGGATTTGGTGCTGTAAAGGTGATGCTATGCGGCTATCCAATGGAAGTGAATCTTTGAGTTGAGTGGTGGTTGTTGTCACCCAATCATCCCCACATACTCCTCCTCCGAAATAATCATCACTCCCAAATCCTCCGCTTTCTTTTTTTTCTCAGGGCCAATGTTGGCTCCTGCCAAAACAAAATCTGTTTTCTTGGAAATGGAGCCTGATATTTTTCCTCCGTTTGCTTCAATGGATTCTTTTATGCTGTCTCGTGAAAAGTGTTGGAAGACACCGGAGACTACAAATGTTTTTCCGGCAAGTATTGTAGATACTGTGGTTTTTTCTTTTTGTTCAGATGCAAATTGAAGTCCTGCTGCGCGCAGTCGCTGCACAATGCTGGTGTGTTCTTCTTTAGAAAACCATAAAATGATGCTCTCGGCTATTTTATCTCCAATCTCATCGGCTTCTACCAATTGTTCGAATGAGGCACTGCGGATAGAATCTATGTTGGAAAAATGCAAGGCAAGTTTTTTCGCAACTGTCTCCCCCACGAAACGAATGCCGAGAGCGAACATCACGCGCCCAAATGGAATTTGTTTGGATGCTTCGATACCTGCAAGAAGATTGCGCACGGATTTTTCCTGTAGCGAACGTTTCTTTCTATTCTCTCCAAACTCATCACCCACTTCGAATTCCAATCCGATGAGTTGTTCGTACTTCAGATCGTAGATGTCCGCAATGTTTTTTATCAGTCCTTTGTCGTAAAGACCATTTATGGTTTCAGCACCCAGCCCATCTATGTTCATGGCTTTGCGCGAAATGAAATGTTCCATCTTGCCTTTTATCTGCGGAGGACATCCATCTTCGTTCGGGCAATAATGAACAGCTTCGCCTTCATTCCTTATCAATGCAGTTTTGCATTCAGGACACTGCATGATGTAATGGTGCGGGCCGTTGTCTTTTTCTCTTCGGTCAATTTCAACACCGGTCACTTTCGGAATTATCTCACCGCCTTTTTCCAGATATACAAAATCTCCTTCCCGTATGTCGAGCCTGGCAATCTGGTCAGCGTTGTGAAGCGATGCACGTTTCACTGTTGTACCAGCAAGCACCACTGATTCAAGATTCGCCACCGGAGTTATGGCACCTGTTCTTCCCACTTGGTAAGTGATTTTGATGAGACGAGTACACGCAGCTTCTGATTTGTATTTGTAAGCAATGGCCCACCGCGGACTTTTTGCAGTGAGTCCCAGTTCCTCCTGCTGCGCGAAACTGTTCACCTTGATCACCACACCATCAATCTCGAAAGGCAAATCGCGTCGCGCCTTATCCCAATGTTCTATGAAGGCAACAATGCCATCAATGTCATGTGCTTTTTCAATCAGCCGTTGTTTGTGCGATGGCACTTTGAAATTCCAGTCTGCTGCATGAAAGAGCGAGTCGAAATGATTGTCGTAAGGCAGTTCATCACCATAAATGGAATAGAGATAACAGTCCAGGGCACGTTTTGCAACATCTGCACTGTCCTGTTGTTTTAATGTGCCGGCAGCAGTATTGCGCGGGTTCGCATAAAGTTCTTCTCCCACTTCTGCGCGTTGCTTATTCAAGCGTTCAAATTCTTTTTTGGGAAGGAAAACTTCTCCACGAATTTCAAACTGTTGGGGAAACTTTCCGCGAAGCGTTAGCGGAATTGTATTGATGGTGCGAACATTTTGCGTGATGTCTTCTCCTGTTTCGCCATCACCGCGGGTCACTCCTCGCAACAGTTTTCCATTTTCATACGTGAGGGAAATTGCGAGGCCATCGTACTTCAGTTCCATCACGTATTCCACTCCGTCTTCGGAAAACAAATCGTTACTTACTCCCAGTGTCTTGTGAATTCGTGCTTCCCATTCCACAATCTCCTCCGTGCTGTATGTATTGGAAAGTGAAAGCATTGGATACTTGTGTTTCACCTTTTCAAATTTGTTCGTGATATCACCTCCCACTCTTTTGGTCGGAGAATTATCGGAAGCGAACTGCGGAAAATCTTTTTCGAGTGATTCGAGTTCCTTCAATAGCGAATCAAATTCATGATCGCTTATCGCGGGTTGGTTGAGTACATAATACCTATGGTTGTGCTCGTTTAATTCATCTGAAAGTTTTTCGATGCGGATTTTGGCCTGGTCAGTATTCATCTTTCACATCAGAGTTGGGAATGCTTTTCAGGAGTTTGAAAAACTTGAATTTGATTTTGGCGATGGAAACAGGTGCGCTGTAGACGAGTCCTGCTTCATTCGGTGTGTCCCGCAGAAAGCGATAACCAACACCACCACCTACACTCAGCCACCAGGTGATATTGTAATAACCAGAGGTGGAAATTTCCACCGGGTACACCCGCTGCCTGGGTAAATCCTGGTATTCATTTGCGCCTTTGAGGTGGTAGCTTCCAGAAATTTTTCCTGTTCCCGCATGTATTGCCGAACTTAACTCCCATCGCTTTGAGAAATAATAAACCCTTTCGTAAAAGATAGTTGTGTAAGAGAGGTTGAGTCGTGCTGTATCAATTTCAGCATCCACTTCCTTGAGCGAAGTAACTATTACTTCATTGGCAATTCCATAAAACCCCACTCCAAAGCGATGTACTCTGCGGTGTTCCATTCCAATTCTAAATCCGCCCAGACGTGCAGCAGTATTGCTTATTAATGTTGCACGTGCATCAAAAATAAGATCAATTTTCCATTTTTTGTAGGGGTAGGAAATGGGCTTCCAGCCGCTGACCAACCAAACCGTGTCTTTGTACTCCCAGGTTTTTTTTCTGTCGGGAGGTATTCTAAACCCACTTTGTTTTTCTTTTTTTACTTGTGTAAAGCCATCACAAAACGATGCGGCAGTAATTAATATGAGGAGAAGTTTTTTCAATGGGGCAAAAATATCTGTCGAAGACTATGGCAATGAATAAGCCATGCCGTATCAACCGGGATTAGTTGGCCTCATGTTCTTTGCTTTCAACGCGACAACAACATTGCGCACATGGCTGGCAAGCTCATCTGCAGTTTTATTGTTGAAGTCGTGCGGCTGAATCACTTTGCCGAAGTTCACTTGAATTGTACCTGGGTTAATACGGAATTTTCCTCTTGACAGCACTTCCCTGGCGCCACTCACAGCGAGAGGAAGAATGGGAATTCCGCCATCCTCTGCTATAATAAAAGTTCCACGCCTGAACAAATTGATGGCGCCTGTTTTTGTTCTTGTGCCTTCGGGAAACGAGATCACGTTTTTTCCTTTCCTGATTTTTTCGCCTGCTGCCTTCATGCTGCGCATTGCACTCTCTTTGTTTTTTCGGTCAATAAAAATCATTCCCATAGCTATCATATACCAACCCATGAACGGGATCTTCTTCAACTCCTTCTTGGCAATAAAAAAAAGCGGCACAGGTGATGCGCGCATGATGGCAACAATGTCAAAATGGGATTCGTGGTTGGAGACATAAAGGCAGTTTATTTTCTTGTCAATGTTTTCCAATCCCAAAACTTTAACCCTCACACCGCTGATCAAGAGTACAACAGGACTCCACAAATACTTGCCAGAAAGAAGCATCACCCATTGTGGACTCAAGGTAATAAGTAAGAGAATTATTCCGATGGTTCCAATGGTGGCTGTCCAAATTAAAATAATAATTACCTGGATGATGTTGAGGATGGTTAGCATGGTTCATCAAAGAAGAATTACGAATGACGAATTACGAAGTACACACATACCGTAATTCGTATTGCGTAATTATCAGCCTTTCATTGCTCATTGCCTTTTGCTTTTTGCCTTTTGTCAATTAATCTACCACTCCCCTCCTGCTCCATCGCCACCAAAACTTCCACCACCAAAACCACCGAATCCGGAATTGCGAAATCCCCCGCTTCCTCCACTAAAGTTATTAAAGAATCCACCGTGACGATTGCCCGCACTGCTCATTAACAACCAGGCGGCCCACCAGCCCAGGTTGTTTCTCCTGGCATAAGTGCTCACCGATCTTCCTCTTGCTACCAGGAAAAAGATGGCAACAATGGCAATGAAAATAAACGAGACCCACGACTTTCCTTTTTCTTCTTTGTGCTGTCCGGCATAGGTATTGAAATCGTAAGCACCAATTGAAAGATCCATAATCACTTGTAATCCCTTGTTGATTCCGCCTGCGTAATTGTTCTGCTGAAAAAATGGAATCATCTCGTTGTTTACAATGAGATGAGCTTCCGCAGCGGGGATGGCTGAGGACAAACCGCGCCCTGCCGCAATAAATGCCTTGCCAGTTTCATCGGTTGTTTTTGGTTTGATAAGTACCACGACACCGTTATCACTTTTTGCCTGGCCAACGCCCCATGCTTCACCAAGTTCAATTGCGAAATCGGCACGATTCATTCCACACAGATCGGGAACAATAACCACCACTATTTGGTTGGATGTATTCCTTGCAAATTCCTGCAAAAGATTTTCCATTGCTTTCTCATCCGCATCGGCAAGAACATTTGCAACATCATAAACCAGTTGATCCGTCTGTTGTTCAGGGAAACATTCCTGCCCGGGCTTTTGAGCAAATAAGAATGTTGATGACAACATCATCAACAAGAAAAAAATACGATTTTTATAGAAGTGATTCAAGGTGAATGTAATCTCAGGAATTGTTGCTGCTTTTACCTGTGGTTACGCTATTCGAAAGTTCATTTATATCCCCAGCCTGAAACGGAAACAGAGCTTTTATTTTTTCGCCAACCAACATCACGGCTTTCATCACACCTGCTTCAATTTGATCTTTTGCTAAATGTTCAATCATTGCATCGCGCACTGATTGCCAGAAATTATTCTCAACCTGGCCGTTGATTCCTCCATCGCCAAGGATGGCGAGTTTGCGGTGTTCAACAGCTACATAAATCAATACTCCGTTGCGAAGTTTTGTTTTATGCATGTTCAAATCCGCAAAAATGTACGCTGCACGATCGAGCACATCTTCTTTGCATTCATCTTCAATATGTACACGGATTTCAGCAGAAGTCCCCTTTTCAGCTTGCCTGATTGCTGATTCAATTCGGCTGCGCACAGCAGGGGTTATTACTTCGTCCGCAATCATGTGTTGGAAAAATTAGTTGGCCGCGGAGAATTATTTACCTGTTGAATCGGCTGCTGCCGGTTTCTTGTTGATGTCAGAAAAATCAACCGTAGGTGCATCCTGTGATTCTTCTTTGGCTTCGAATGGATCACGTTTAATGAGGTTGTCTTCTTCATCGGCAATCATGCGCAGTGCCATCCGCTTAAATGTTCCCCGGATATAAGTGTTGTATTCCTTAACAGTTTCGTTGTAGCGATTGCGTTCAGTACGAACACCGTTCTCCGTGCTTTCCAGTTGAGATTGGAGCATGGCGAAATTTTGAGTGGCTTTTACTTCAGGATATCTTTCGAATACGATGGCTATTGCGCGATTGATAGTTGCGCCATGAGCCTCAAGTTCACCCGGAGTTTTTGCTGTGCCAATTCCTGCACGGGCTTTTGTTACTTCGATCAGAATTTGTTTTTCATTTTCGGCTGCACCCTTTACGGTGTTCACCAGGTTGGGAACAAGGTCAGCTCTTCTTTGATAAGCCGCCTGGACATTGGCCCATCCTTCATTCACTGTTTCCTGTTTGCCCACGGCATTGTCCCGCACTCCGGCAGCCCACAGGTAAAAAATTACGAATATGGCAACGATTACTCCACCCAGTATAAGCAGCGAAGTAGTAAGTGATCTTTTCATTTGTCTTGTATTTGTTTTTGCGAGGCAAATGTACAGGTCATGGAAAATCCGGAGTGCCAGGAAGATGATAAACCCGGGCTTTTGTTTCGCCTCGATTTATGATTTCACTCCACAAGAAACCAGGTTCCAAAAATAATTTTGGGCTGGATGTCAGAGAATTCTACATTTGGCTGCAACCGCTCTAACCAAAAACACCCAAAATGGAAGACCAATACCGGGAAGATGTTTTCTCAAAATCAATTCGCGCAGGCAAACGCACGTACTTTTTTGATGTGAAAACCACCAAAGGCAACGACCTATATCTGACCATCACCGAAAGCAAAAAGAGGATTGAAGGCGAAGGTCAATTCAGTTTCGAGAAACACAAGATTTTCCTATACAAAGAGGACTTCGGAAAATTTACTGAAGGGTTGGATGAAGCCATTGCCAAAATCAGCGAACTGAAGGCCACCGGCAATTTTCCTGATGACGGCCCAATGGATCGTCAACGCAAACGCGATGAAGAAGGCGCATCTGTTGGTGATGTCAACTTTGATGACCTCAGTTGAGTTGCTCCCTGATTTCTTGCAGACTTTTCCGCAAAACGCAGACTGTTTTAAGAAACAAAGTTTCATCTCATAAAATTCAATTACCCACGACAATACCAGTGGGTTTTTTATGAGAACGGTGAGACTCGTTTTTAATAAAAGGTAATGCAGAGTCGTTTTGGACTAGCGCTAGTCAGTCAGCCAAACAGAATCTTATACTAATCTAATCCCACGAGTAAAGTCAGAAGCATTTGACGATGTTCGGGAAAAGCATCCATTCAATCCACTCCAAGGTATTTATGTGTCTGAACAGAAATTCTCCATGAAGTGTGTGTTCGGACGAAATCAAGAATCACTTTGATCATCTCTTCGCGTTTTGTCCATTCGGGTTGAAGGAAAAGCAGACACGAAGGCTTTACTTCAAATGAATGTTTCAGTGCCCATTCAGGATCAGACTTGTGGTAGACAATGGCTTTCAGTTCATCGGCCTCTTTATAAATGGAAGGATGTGGGGGTTTGAATTTCTTAGGTGAGAATGTTACCCAATCGAATTCTCCGGTTAAAGGATAAACACCTGAAGTTTCTATGTGAACCAACAACCCTTTTTGTTTCAATTCCTGTGTTAACTCCGTTAAATCGTACATGGCAGGTTCGCCACCAGTGATAACCACTATTTGCGTTCCCGATTTTTTTGCATCCTTCACTAATTGTTTTACCGTAATCAAAGGATGTTGGTCAGCCTCCCAACTTTCCTTTACATCGCACCAGGTGCAGCCCACATTGCAACCTCCCAGCCGGATGAAATACGCAGGGGTACCGGCATGAAATCCTTCACCCTGTATGGTGTAAAAAGTTTCCATGACGGGAAGCATGGTTTCCGCTTTGGTTGATGACAGGGATTGAGCTGGCAATAGCATGGCGCAAAACTATCCGCAAGCAAGCCAAGTAATCATCAAGAAAATGTAGAAATAAAAAATCCACACCGGATTTCACAGACTTGAATGACTCACAGGACATGGATGGAAGGTTTACAGCAAGTGTTGCTACCTGTTTCAGTTTTTTGTGCGTGTTAGTTTCTCGTTGTCTCACTATTCCTTGCGGAATGGTTTAACTCTGTTGGCCAACTGCATCCGCCTTTTCAGGCCGCCTCTGGGGTTGCCCCCTTCTGCTGTTCCGTCAGCATTTCCTGTCTTGCGACATTCAATGTGACTTCTGAAACCATCATTACGGCTTTCACCGTTCCGATGTGGCTTGCTTTAACTGCCGCAAGCTTGTTTCCAAATTTGTTATAGTTTGTCTCTCAAACCTGTTCCACCGATGTGGATTTTAAGGACAATCCGTCTATCGAATCGAATTGTGGCACAAACGTATGTGCATCGTATTTCCGGAAACAAATTTTGACGCGTGTACTTGTTCACTTCGCATCAACATCAGTTATGAACATTTGTGTATAACGTTGTGAGGAGGCAGTAAGCAGTAGGCAGTAAGAGCAGTAGGCAGTTGGCAGTAGGCGTTACGCAGTAAGCCTAAGCAGTATGCAGCTGGCAGTTTCCAATAAAGAGTGGGCAGGGGTGAGTCAATTGCGTCCCGATACTAGCCCGTCCGTCCTGGATGTCCGTCCGCTGTGGGAACGTTCTTAATTTTTATCCCTTACCACATGCACATATCCTTCGTGGCTGATGGTTTCGGTGTGGCAAAGAATACGGTATTCCACTAAGTAGTAATAGACTCCTGCTGAAACATCATCTCCGTTAAAATGACCATCCCATCCGGTTTTGTTTGTGCTTTCATACATGAGCACACCCCATCGGTCGTAAACTTTGAGTGAGAAAAAATCCAATAAGTCAAAAACGGTTTTGCCATCTATCAGCAGTTCGTCTTCGTGAGGATCGAAAGGACGCAGGCGTTCGTTCTTGTTATCGCTGTTAGTTGAAATGATGTTGGGCATACGCAGGTCGAGATCAGGGATGAAGTCCCCGTACTCCACCTCGAAGACGGTGGTTTCCGTCACATCGCACACTTCGTTGTAAATGGTAAGCGTAACAAGATAACTGTCCTCTTCATCATAAGTATAAATGACTTGTTCTGTGGTGTCAGTTCCGCCATCGCCCAAATCCCACCACAACGATGTTATGCCTGCTCCCGTAAACTGGAAAACAAACGCGGAGTCACCTGCACAGACCAATGGTTCGTTAACGTTATATGTCAGCTCCAGTGGATTCTCATCACTCACCCAAACTTCTATGGATTGTGAATCGCTGCATCCATTGGCATCAGCACAAGTGTAGGTGGCTGTGAACGTTCCGTATTCAGGATAAGTGAAAACAGGTTCCAATGCTGTGCTTGTATCTCCGTTTCCTGGCAATCCGAAATCCCAGGAACCTGACTGGCAATTTTCAGAATTGTTTTCAAACGAAATGATGTAACCCGAACAAGGTTCAGAACCCACGCCAATAGATACAACGGGCAAGATGGGTACATCAATTTGCTGGACAAGGTCCAACTCACAATTATGGTTTACAATAGTGACTTGAGCATTGGCAATGCCGGCAGTGCTTAAGCCAAATGGCGTTGGATTTTCCAGCGTTGCTGAAGCAGGATTTGCACCGGCTGGAAAATCCCAGAAGAATGTGGCCTCATTATCATAACTGCCGCTCAAATCAAAATCGAAAAACATTTGTCCATCCTCACAATAAGAATCCGTGAGCGATATCTCTCCATCCAGCGGAGGATATACCGCAATGGTTTGAGTGGCCGTATCGGAACAGGTGGCTCCAGGTTCGGCTATGAGTGTAATAGTGTAAAGCCCGGGATCAGCAAAAGTGTATTCGGGTTCGAAGAGCGATGTGGTGTCCGTTTCAATTTCTTCCACCCCAAAGTCCCACCAGAAGTCATTGGCAGAAATACTGTTGTTGACAAAATCAATGGTCATTCCAATGCAAGGCTCTATGACAGGAATGGCTGCAATAAAAACCGTGGCGCAGGGAAGCACTTGTATCATGTAATCACGCTTTATAGCATTGATGGGAACACCATCGCGCCACTCGGTGGCACATATGGCATAGACGAATTTCCCGGCAAGTGTTGGTGTACCGGTGAGCCATCCTGTAACAGGATCAATAGAGAACGCAGGACTGGATTCTATGGGATAAGGGTCATTGTAGCCCGTTGCCCAGGTTACACCTATCGGCACCCAGGTAGCCAATGGTGTGGGTTGGGGATTGAATGCATCGGCACCGTGCAATGGCAGGCAAAATTCATAAGAGAGAGAGTCACCATCAAGATCGGTGGCCGAATGATCCATGGTGAATTGATGATCGGCACAAAACAACGAAGGAGGAATGTTGGTAAAAACTGCACTGCTGTTGGAGCCAGTTGTTTCTGCTGAGCCGGGCACATGCGTGTGGCATGTCATGCCTTGGTCTTCCGGGATATTGAGGTTGATAATAGCAGGACTGCGGCAGCAGCGCACATACACTAAATCGTATCCTGTAACATTAAGTGGAAGTGTGGCGGTTATGATATAGATACACTCTTCGATACACACATCGGGAGGAAGCACCAGGCACGGATTCTCAATGCCATAAGGAATTTGTGTAACGGTAGCGGTTGCGAGTGGAATGCTGAGTGTCTGTTGCCAATTATTGTCAGCGTAAATCCCGATGTATGCCGGATCATCGAAACCGGTCATGTTCACATTGTCCGGCCCGCAGTCGCGGTAAATCTTTAGTGTAATTTCATATTGACTGGTGCCCAGATATTGGTAAGTCATTTCACCGCCCACAATATGTGTAGCGTTTATATCAAGTGTGAACAATGATGCGAGCAGAAAAACAGTGTGCTTGAAGTACTTCATGATTTTGATCTGGTTAAAAAGAAGGTGGGGCAGAGATACAACATTCTCAACTAAAGTATGCGCATGCAAACCTGAGATAGGTGATTGACTGCATCGAAAGGTGAAACGTTGCCCTGATATATTTCCATCTCCTTTACTCCATCGTACCCATCTTCATAACCGCCCCTCCCCGCACAGAAAAAGCCCACTAAAAAAGCGGACGTCTTAAAAGGTGCGTTTGTTCAGCATTTATTCTTCTTGGAGTTGGCAACAAAAAAGAAACTGGATGTGGGGGAATGTTGCCCAACACACGTTTTGTCCCATCCCTCCCCTTCCCAAAGGGGAGGGATGGGACTTCGAGTAAGCTGTCCGATCATTTCCGAGGCCTTTTAAGACAGCCTCTTATTGCTTTTCAGCTGGCCCCTTCATTTTCGGAGCCATGATAGCCAACTCTTGAAGCAATAGTTTACTTGCATTTGTGTCTGATGTTTAGATGAGGCCATAGTAGGGCAAGTTTTTAAGGGTGTTTATGCATGCGCAAAATGGTTTGTATTCCGTAACTTTCTTTAAGCAGCATCATCCTGATGCCTAGCAACATTTTCCGGTTCTTCAGTTTTTCTTTCCGATACCTCAGCAGCTATTTTCGGTTCGTCAGTGTCTATTTCCGATTCGTTAGCAACTATTTCCGATTCGTTAGCAACTATTTCCGATTCGTTAGCAGCCTTTTCCGATTCGTTAGCAGCCTTTTCCGACAGTCGGAAAAGGCTGCTAACGAATCGGAAAATACTTCTGGCGAGTAGTTCTAAGCATCTGACGAATAGGAATTAACAGCTATCCTTCCGGAAAATATCACCCTTTGCGAATTACCCCGACCCCTAAAGGGGAGACCTGCGGAACTGCCGCCTTTAAGAAGTTGGGGGTGGAAATAAAAACCGAGGGCTGTATGAATTACCCCCGCACGCTAAAGGGAAGGGATGGGAAAAAATATGTGTTGGGCAAAAATTCAAATAAAACGATAGAGGGATTGAATAGCTTCAAAACCACTGAGTTTGCCAGATGCCAGTTCTTTCTGCGCCCGCTTCAATTCATCGGCTACTTCCTGTCTCGAAAAAAAACGTTGCACCACTTCATTGCTAACCGCTTCCCTCACCCATTCCAGTTCCTGCGCTTTGCGATGCACTTCGAAAAATCCTCTCTCTTTCATCCACTGCTTATGGTCACACACCAATTTCCAGGTTTCAGCCACACCTTTATTATATAGAGCTGACGTCACTTCCACTTTGGGCTGCCAGCCGCTTGGCTTGGGAGGATAAAGATGAAGGGCCGAGAAGTATTCAGCTTTTGCCTTTGCTGCGTTCTTTTCATTATCGCCATCGGCTTTGGTAATGATGATGCCATCGGCCATTTCCATGATGCCGCGTTTTATTCCTTGCAACTGATCGCCTGCACCTGCCAGCATAAGGAGGAGAAAAAAATCTGTCATGCCATGGACAGCAGTTTCGCTTTGACCTACACCTACCGTTTCCACAATGATGATATCGAAGCCCGCAGCTTCGCATAGAGCAATGTTTTGCCTTGTGGATTTTGTAACGCCTCCAAGCGATTGGGAGGTGGGTGACGGACGGATAAAAGCATTGGCATCCAGCGAAAGTTTTTCCATGCGCGTTTTATCTCCCAGAATGCTGCCGCCACTCAAAGGGCTGCTGGGATCCACCGCAAGAACAGCTACATGTTTGCCGATGGATGTGAGATGCGTTCCGAAACTTTCAATGAATGTGCTTTTGCCAACACCAGGAACACCTGTAATGCCAATGCGAAATGAGCGACCGGAATGTGGCAAACATTTCTTGATAATTTCCAGAGCCAGTGCGGCATGTTCAACCGATGAGCTTTCGGCTAGAGTGATGGCTTGCGAAAGTGCAGTGCGATCTTGAGCAAGAATTCTATTCACCAATTCATCCGCTTGCGGCAACTGATGTTGCTCGCGCAAACGTTTCACTGCGGCAGTTTCCGCCTTCTTCTGAGCGATGGATTTCATGGTGGTCAAACGTATGAAGGGAAAAGGAAAAGACAACAGGCAATAGCTACGCAACAACTCAACAAATCAAAAATTCACCAGTTTTCACCACTCAAAACCGCCCTGATATTTCGTTTCATTTTTTCGCTCATCCCTTATAATGAGTTCGAATGAATGTTTGCCGTGCTGGATGTATTCCGGATCGAAGTAATAGTTGATGCGGCTGTTCTTTGGATCGTATTCCATCAATGCCCATTTGCCGTCAATCCGTGGAATGATTTCATGGATGTCGCTCAATCCATCTTTAATGCGGAAAGAAAACATGGTTCGGCCCTTCAAATTGGCGGCAAAGTCAATGCTCGAAAGCGAGGGGGCAATAGTGTCCACCATCACTCCGAAGTAACCGAAGTATTGAGGAGAGGCTGTTATCCAGCCATTTTCATAAGTACTCAATTCAGGATAAATCCTGTCCTTATCCTGATCCCATCGAACGATCAAGGCTTTGTTCTTCACCCTGTCAGAAAGTGCTCCTGTATTTATGGAAAGTTGGTAACCGGAATGAAGCGGTACGTAAGGCGAGGCAATGATGAATGTTGGAGATATTGCGTTGGCCATCTTCGTCTGTTTGGTCATGTTGAATTCCAGGTCTTCATATAAAGAGTAAGCGTCAATGGCAATTTTTACTTCGCCCATGTCGAGCACATTTTCGTTCTCAAAATCAAAATAAGCAAGCGGTGGTGACTCTATGTTTGGTTTTGTTGCGGTGGGTTTTTGGGATTGAATCATGAAGCGCAGGGTTGATTTATTTCCCTTAAAATCCGTCACGATGTAAATGACGATGTGCCGGTGACCGTCACGAAAACTGAGGATGCCATCGTTCAACAGATTGTCATAGATATCAAGCGGGTTGTTTTCTAAGCGATATGAGCGATGGATACTGCTGCGATCTTTCTTGAATTTTTCGTAGATGGTGTGAGCGTTCATTGCTCTGTTAGTGGCAAAGTCTAGTTGATCAAAGGTTTGGGCAAAAACCATGATGGAATCCACCAGCAATTCGATGCGATAAACTCCGCAGCGGTTAGAATTTCCATCTAGCGCATCGGATGTGTGAATGGCCATGCCAATATCTCCATACACACCAATTGGGTTTGTTTCCACCAGCGAACTTTTGCCGGAATGAATCTTGGTTGAAAAATTCTTAATGCTTTGCACTCCACTCACCCATGATGAATCGTTGAGTGGTGCTAACCAAATTCCAGTGATAGAAGGTGAAATTTTATCCTTCACATCAAAACCAAAAAGAAGTGGGTTGATGAGTTTTTCGGTTTCCGTTTCGCGTATTTCAAAATGAAGGTGTGGCCCGCCACTACCTCCCGTATTCCCCGAAAAGCCTATGACTTCTCCTTTAACCACTGGCAGCACATAAGCAGCAGGAAACAAATCAACACTGAACGATTCCATCCGATACTGTTCTGCTTTTACATACTTCCTAATCTTATCGGAATACGATTTCAGGTGGCCATATAATGTAGTGTAACCATTTGGGTGTGTGATGTAAAGAGCATAGCCATAACCAAATGGTGAAACTTTGATCCGGCTCACATATCCTTCGGCTACTGCATACACACTCAAGCCTTCACGCTGTTCGGTCTTGATATCTATGCCTGAATGAAAGTGGTTGGTCCGCAACTCGCCAAAGTTGCCGGAAAGGTTGAGTGGAATGTCCAGCGGAGAGCGGAAGTAGTGCTGTGGATACTGGGATTTGGAGTCTAAAGGCAAAAGGCAAAGGATCCCAATAAAAATCGCGATTCCGCTACGCTTCACAAAAGGCAATAGCCATCCAAGGCGCGGAAAAAGCAAACGACAAATGGCAATAGGCAAGCGATGCGTGGAAAGGCTTGAGCAGCTGGAATCTGGAATGTGGAGTTTGAAATTCATGGAGTTGCCGAAGGTCAACACCCATGCCCACTTCAAATTCTATTCTAAATTTTGAAATATGAACATGGGATGGTCGGGAAAATGATTTGGATTCAAAACTTGCTGCTTACATACATTTGAGCCGAAACCTTGAATTTCAAAAACCCATAGCAAGTTTATGGAACAAAAAGAAATTTTAGCAAGCATAGAACAAAAGATTGTTCGCCTTGGCGAAGAAAAAAATGATTTCCGGCAACAGGCGATACGTTTGAGGGAAGAAAACGAAAGCCTGTACAAAATCAACAAGCATCTTCAGGCCCAGGTGGACGAGTTGGGCGAGAAAAACAAGGCTTTACAAAACCGTTCGTTGCCGGTGCAGGCGCAGGAAGATTTCCGTGCCAACACCAAGCAGAGAATCAACGAACTGGTGAAAGAGATGGACGAGTGCATAGCACTGCTGAATCAATAACAACCAAGATGGGCGAATTATCAATACGTGTAAACATTGCAGGACGCACCTACCCGCTGACCATTGACAGCAGCGAGGAAACCGTGATCCGCCACGCTGAAGAATCCATCGAAACAAGCATCAGGCAATTCCAGCAGAATTACGCAGTAAAGGATAAACAAGACCTGCTGGCCATGGCGGCATTGCAGGTTGCGGCAAAAAACCACGGAGAAAAAAAGCAACATCCAGAACAACAACCGGCCTCTCCGCCACCAGCCGATATTGCCCCGGAACTGCTGCATCTCCAAACCTTGGTTGATGGCTACCTCAGTTCGTAGTCCTTCGTCCATATTCTTCCGTTTTATTCTCTGATTTTTTAATACGAACTTCCTTTTGCCCATGGTCAATTGTCCATGGACAATGGAGCAAACAACAAAAAACTTATGACTCAAGACTTATTATTTGTAATTGGTGCCACACTGGGAGGAGTTTTGGTGGGTGGTGCCATCACTTGGTTCATTTTTAATAGTGTGCTCAAGAGCAAGAAAGAAAACATACTTGCCGAAGCCACCAAAGAAGGTGAAACCCTGAAAGAAAAAAAAGTGCTCCAGGCCAAGGAAAAATTTCTTGAAATGAAAGCGCAGTACGAGAATGAAGTGCGCGACCGCAGCAAAAAAATTCAGCAAACAGAAGACAGGCTGAAAAACCGCGAACGCGAACAGTCCCAGCAAATTGAAAACAACAAGCGCAAGGACAAAGACCTGGACCAGCAGCGCGACAACCTGGCCCGCCTACAGGAAGCCAGCCAGCGGAAGCAAACGGAACTTGATAAAGCCAGCCAGAAAGCGATTGCTCTACTGGAAGACATGGCTAAAATGTCGCCCGAAGAAGCCAAAATGCAGTTGATGGAACAACTGAAAGAAGATGCGCGCATAGCAGCCGCTGCTCAAACCCAGGCCATATTGGACGAGGCTAAAGTGAAGGCTAACCAGGATGCCAAAAAAATTGTTATCCAAACAATACAGCGTGTGGCTGTGGAACATGCCATCGAAAATTCCGTGAGTGTTTTCAATATCGAGAACGATGAAATAAAAGGAAGGATCATAGGCCGCGAGGGAAGAAACATAAGGGCGCTGGAAGCATTAACAGGAGTAGAAATTATTGTGGACGACACACCGGAAGCAATAGTTCTTTCCTGCTTCGACCCTGTACGAAGGGAAGTTGCACGTTTGTCACTTCATCAATTGGTGATGGATGGTCGTATCCATCCGGCACGCATCGAAGAAGTAGTACACAAGGTGCAGAAGAACATCGAGGATGAAATAGTGGAAGTGGGAAAACGCACCTGCATTGACCTCGGTATTCATGGTGTGCACAGCGAACTTATCCGCATGGTGGGCCGCATGAAATATCGTTCATCTTATGGCCAGAATCTTTTGCAACACTCCCGCGAGGTGGCGAACATGTGCGCTACCATGGCCAGCGAACTGGGGCTAAATCCCAAGGTGGCTAAGCGCGCAGGATTGCTGCACGATATAGGTAAAGTACCCGATGATGAAGGCGACCTTCCACACGCACTGCTGGGAATGAAACTCGCGGAGAAATACGGAGAAAAACCGGAAGTGTGCAACGCTATTGGCGCACACCATGACGAGATCGAGATGAAATTTATGCTCTCACCCATTGTACAAGTGTGCGATGCTGTTAGCGGTGCGCGCCCAGGTGCACGAAGGGAAGTGGTGGAAGCATATATACAACGCCTTCGCGATCTTGAAGACCTCGCTATGGAATATCCGGGAGTATCAAAATCGTTTGCAATACAGGCAGGCCGAGAGTTGCGGGTGATGGTGGAAAGTGATAAAGTGAAAGATGAAGATGCAGACAGGCTGGCTACAGACATTGCTGCCCGGATTGAAAAAGACATGACCTACCCCGGACAAGTGCGCGTTACCGTTATCCGGGAAAAGCGCGCAACAGGACTTGCCAAATAATTCCTGTCGCCAATAGATTAGAGATCGGAGTATAAAAAAGCTCTCTGTGAAAAATACACAGGGAGCTTTTTCGTGAATACCCATTTTCTTATGGAGACATTTCCACTTTGAGGAGAAACTATCGAACTGAAATGTGCAATTTCGCTGAATCGTCAGGAGGTAGTTGCGTAAATCCTCCTCAACAATTCTTCTTCTCTCTGCCAATTGAATTCCCTCGCAGCAAGTTCAAGATTCTTCTTCCACTTTTCTCGCTCAGAAGAAAAAAGTGCCTCACTTATTTTTTCAGCAAGATGTTCAGGAGAAAAATTTTCCACCATCATCCCGATTTCAAATTGCAAAAACACACGTTCAATTTCAGGCAGCCGGGAAGCAAGTACCGGAACACCAGCATGGATGTAATCGAACAACTTATTGGGCAATGAAAACTTATAGTTGAGATGAACGGGCTTGTCAAGAGAAAGTCCAAGGTCGGCATTGCGTGTGAATTGTTGTAACTCATCCATGGGCATTTTTGGTTTTATCCAGACGCAATCTCCAAGGTTTCTATCCTCAACCATTTTTTGCACATTGCCTATGTCCCTGCCGGATCCTATTATCAGCAGCAGCGTATTTTCTAAAAACTGCATGGCTTCCACTGTTTCTCTTGCCCCGCGATCAGGATCAATGAAGGCGCCCTGGAGAAGAATTATTTTCTTGTTGTCCGGAAGCCCAAGTTCCTCTCTGGATTTTAGTGGCGGCAATTCGCCCAGTATAGGAACATTGCGCACCACACCCACTTTCACTTTGTATTTATCCAAATAAATTTCTGCAATGGACTGGTTAACCGTGTAAACATTTTTTAGTTTCGGAAATATCCAGCGCTCTATCAGTTCCCAACATCTTTTCTGGAATGTTCTTCCGGTCAGTCCTTCTGCCTCGGTGAAATACTCGTGACTGTCGTACACCAGTTTTTTTCCGCGAATGCGGCTCGCCAGAAATGCGGGGAGAAGAGTGTCGAGATCATTAGCAAGAATGATATCCGTTCTTTTGAAAAGAAGAAAAAAAAACAAACGCACATTGAATGCTCCGTAAAATAAAAATCCTTTGGAGAACATTAACCGGAATCGTTTTACCTCATAAGAACGCTTAATCGGATTGCTATGCGCAAGCATCCTCCCCACTAGGGTAATGTCAAAACCAAAGTCGAGAAGGGTGTTACAAACTTTCGCCACACGTTGGTCGTGTTCGAGATCGTTGCTCACCAGCACGGTTATGTGTTTTGATAAGATCGAAGAGGGATGACCGGAGACCGATGTCTGACTCACCGCTGACTGCCGACTGCCCACTACTGACTGTTGGCAACCGACTGCCGACTGCCTGCTGCCTGCTACATGCTGCTGACGGGAGGCCACTGTTGAATTAAGAATGTTTTCAGGAGACATTTTGCGCCTCGCGCAATTCGCGCAATACTTTTTTTGTGTAGAGAGGAAATTCGGCATTCATCATCCAACTGAAATAGCCCGGGTCTTTTTTAAAGACTTCGTTTACCGGCATGGCTTTGTATTTCCCGAAGTTGAAAATCACTTCCTGCTTGTTGTTGTAGCCAAGATGTCCGGCCAGGTCCGCCTTCTTTTTTCGCTCGCTCAATTGGTGTATCACTTGCATATCGTTTTGCACCGGTATGGTCACCACTCCATTCGAATCCGTGTGTTCCATATTTTCATAACGCCCAAGCATTGCTTTAAAAACATCCAGCGAAGCCATGGCATCGGGCAAGGCTTCGTGTGCATCTTCCAGCACTTCCCCGCAATAGAATTTGTAAGCCGCTTTAAGGTTGCGCGGTTCCATCATGTGAAAAATAACCTGTACATCCACCAGGTTTCTCCCTTCCAGCGAGAAGTCAATTCCTGCACGAAGAAACTCTTCGGCAAGCAATGGTATGTCGAATTTATTGGAATTGAATCCGCCTAAATCACAATCGAAAAGGAACTTGAAAAGCTTATCAGCAACGTCTTTGAACGAGGGAGCATTTTTGACATCTTCATCATAGATTCCATGAATCAAACTGGATTCAAGTGGAATGGCCATACCGGGGTTTATGAAAAAACGGTTCTCTTTTCCGGGCTGCTCCGGTTTGTTGTGATGGGTACCATCAGGCATCACTTTCACTATGGCAATTTCAACAATGCGGTCTTTACCCACATCGGTGCCTGTAGTTTCGAGGTCGAAAAATGCCAGTGGTTTTTTCAGGTTTAGTTTCATGTATTAAAAAAAATTGTGGGTTGTAAAATAAATGCAGGTCACTGTGGTTATACCCACACAAGCAGGCTGGTGGTCCCAGTCTGCTGAGGGTAGCACAAAGCGAACCCCCGGTGGGAGTACCGGGGGTTCCTTGTTTTTTTATGTACGGGAGTTCCGATTACTTGGCGGAAATGCGGATGTACTGGAACTGCTCGTATATCATTTTGTTCTTCTTGGCATCGTTCTCATACTTCTTGCCTTGTACTAGTTTCCTGGCACCCACAAAAGTGTAATCGGTTCCTTCCTTGTAACCGAGTTCGGCCAGCTCCTGACGCACCTGATCGGTTGCGGTTTCATTCCTGTGGTCTGTCAATTCTACGTTGTTTTTAAAACGGGTGGACGGCACATTGGAAGCACTGGATTCAACAGAAATAAGCACTTTACCTTTTATCTTCAACAAGTCATCAACTCCCTTAATAAAGTCAGCGAAGAGTCTTTCTTCCACTCCGAATTCATGGAAGTCATAAACAAAATAGCGGGAGAAGAATGCCTCAACATCATTCACAATCACATCAATGGGCTTTTCAGGATTGTAAACAGGTGGCACAATAGGATCCATTATCTTGGGCTTTTCACTAGGCGGAAGACTTACAATAGGTTTATCCGGTGCAATGCTCACAGGCATTAGATAAACTTCCTTCTCGATTTCCCTATATGATGACTCGCAGGGAACGTTGATGTAATCTTCATGAAATATTTCTTTGCCCATTATGTACTCAAGCTTGTAGCCCACACAAGGTTGTAGTATGGCTACATAGCCTCCATCTCGTTTGCGGGGTTTGTATTCCGTCACTTCACCGGTTTTGGTGTTGGTGATAAGGATGCGGATGTTGTCAGGTAATTCTTTTCCTTCTTCACCAATGATAAATCCTTTAAGAACAGCAAGGCTGGACTCATTGGTGGATTCAGGCAACTCAATAAGGTAAATATCTTTAAGACCATAACCGCCTGCCTTTGCCGATGAGTAGTAAGCGCGCCTCCCATCGGCCATAGGAACGAAGAACACATCATCATCCACAGTGTTGAGCGGGTAGCCCATGTTCACCGGTGTTGACCATTCTCCATCAGCACCCAGGGTAGAATAGAAGATATCAAAACCACCCATACCCTGATGGCCGGATGATGCGAAGTACAATGTTTGTCCATCGGGAGTAAGAAAGGGCGAATCTTCTTCCCAGGGAGTGTTGAGTCCTGCACCCACATTTAATGCGCGGCTCCATTCCCCGTTTGGAAGTTTAACACATTTGTAAATATCACGTCCTCCAATACCACCGGGCCTGTTGCTCACAAAATAAAGTGTACTGCCGTCAGCAGAAATAGTGGCGTGTGTTTCCCAATTTTCAGTATTGATATCAGAGCCCATTAGTTGCGGGTCACTCCATGTTTCACCCACCAGCGTGGATTGATATACCTGTCCATTTCCCTCAACATCGCGGTAGATGAAAAGCGATTGACCGTCAGGCGAAACACTGATGGTCGCATCATGCTCATCGGAGTTGAGGTTGAGGATTTCCGGCACCAACCAGTTTCCATCACGGTCTTTGTAGGATACATAAACATCTTCCTTCCATTCTCCCGTATCAATATCGGTGATAACGGAGTTAGAAGTATCCTGGCGCAGCCTGCGACTTGTAAAGAACATTGCACTTTCATCAATGCTGAGTATGGGGCTGAAGTCGTTGGTTTCTGCATTGATAACCGGACCCACATTCGTAATGATGTAATTGCGCGGATTAGTCAATTCCTTCTTTGCATATTCGCATTGCTCTATTTGATGCTCCGCTTTGATGCCAAGCTGATGTTGTTTGGGCACACGCTTCAAAAATTCGTCATAAGCACCAATGGCCATGTCCAGTTCGTAATTCAGATGATACGCCCTGCCGAGGTAATAATAAACATCAACAGGTGCTTTGCGCTCCAATGCATCGTAGGGATCATACTTTTTAGAAACAGGAAATGCAGCAGCATTTTTCAGGAATTCCAGTGCTTTATCTTTCGAATTGGCCGTCTGCAAATAGCAATAGCCCAGTTTATAATTGACATTCGCATTGGTGTTGTCCATGGAATAAAGCATCTGCCATGCCTCTATGGATTTGTTCCAGAATTTCTCCTCCATCAGTTTGTTGGCTTCAACGAACTGTGCATTGAAATCGGCCGGAGGGATTGCTGTGATGCTGGCGGTTATTGAACTTAAAGCCAGAATTAAAATTGAAATACGCTTCTTCATTAGCTTGTTATTAGCGGGTGTAAAAATCGGTGGAAAGGTATGCAAGTAAATGGCCAGAGATGCGGATCAGATTTGGCGATTTATATCGAAGTTTTCAAGATAGTCGGCCACACGTCTAACGAAACTTCCTCCCAGTGCTCCATCCACCACACGATGATCGTAGCTGTGGGAGAGAAACATTTGCTGGCGGATGCCTATAGTGTCGCCCGATGGTGTTTCTATGACTGCCGGTTTTTTGCGGATTGCTCCGGTGGCCATTATGGCTACCTGCGGCTGGTTGATAACAGGGGTCCCCATCACATTTCCAAATGTTCCTACATTAGTAATAGTGTACGTGCCACCCTGAATTTCATCCGGCAAAAGTTTTCCGTTTCGTGCACGTTCGGCCAGGTCGTTCACTTTTTTGGCAAGACCAAAAAGATTGAGTTGATCAGCATTTCTTATCACAGGCACAATCAAATTTCCTGATGGAAGGGCTGCCGCCATTCCGATGTTGATGTCGGCACGCCTGATAATTCTATCACCATCCACCGAAATGTTGATCATGGGGAAATCCACGATGGCGCGAGCAATGGCTTCGATGAAGATGGGTGTGAAGGTGAGTTTTGTTTTGTGTTTTGCTTCGAAATCCTTTTTTACTTTTTCACGCCACATTACCAAGTTGCTCACATCGGCTTCCACAAAAGAAGTGACATGAGCAGAAGTGTGCTTACTCATTACCATGTGTTCGGCAATGAGCTTTCTCATGCGGTCCATTTCAATAATTTCATCATTCGGCCCTATAGAGATGGAATGTTTTTTTATTGGTGCATTAAATGCTCCTGACGAAGCAACATGCGGGGAAGTTGACGATTGAGAAGTTCCATTTGTTGAAGGAGCAACAGGCATTGCAACGGAAGGTGTTCCAGCCTTTGAGCGGTTCTTCGTGTAGCCAAGGATGTCATTCTTTGTGACTCTTCCACCCTGTCCGCTGCCAGAAATGGCTTCCAACTCCGACATTGAAATGCCTTCTTCTTTTGCAATGGTGCGCACAAGTGGTGAATAGAATTTTCCGGATGGCCCGTCTTTTAATATTTCTCCCACAAATGTTTCACTGCCCGATGGAACAGAAACATTTGAAACCATTTGTGCAGAAGAAATCGGTTCGGCAACAATAGGATATTTGGAAACTGTGGGCGCATTATCCCGATGGCTATCGGGAGCCAACTGCCCACCGCCTTCAGCCATCCCGACCCCCACTACAATCAACGCAATGGGCTGGCCAACCTGCACCACATCTCCGTCTTTTACCATACGCTTGAGAAGAATACCGTCTTCGGGTGAGGGTACTTCGCTGTCCACTTTGTCCGTAGCAATTTCTATGATAGGCTCATCTGCCTTAACGGCATCACCTTCATTTTTGAGCCATTTAATAATGGTGGCTTCAGCCACGCTTTCTCCCATTTTGGGAAGCAGAAGTTCAAGTTGGGACATTATGGGGAATTGAGGGGCAAACGTAAGGGAAGGAATTTGGTCTCGATTGCTATCGGGATCAAATTCCAGATTCCGGATTCCTGATTCGCATAAACTGCCACTGCGATGCCTTAATTCCAGCCCTGCGAGTGAATAACACTTGAGGAAGGGTGGCAATCAATTCAAACATTTGATTGTTGGTGCACATGACAATACGAGCCACAACAACAGAACAATTAAACAACAGAAAAATCGCACAATCAAACAATCCATCATTTGAAGTCTCAACCGCCCAGGTGTTTAAACCCCCTCCACACCATCCTCACATCATTCATCATGTGGTAATCTTTAGCGTAAACGATGTTCAGTTTTTGTGTGCTTTCAAGAGTGACGGAAGAAGTAATGAGATGCGATAATGGGCTTAATACTCCCTTCTTCATGGCTGGCAATTGATACTCCGCCACAGATGTATTGCCAGTACTGAAACCGATCCACGACTTTTTTCCAATTAGCACCATAACAATGTTGGCTGCGAATCCGGCAAAATTCTTCACTACAAAAACCATTAGGGGCAGCAGCGGGATAAACACCAAGGCTAGCGCAATGTCAAGCAATCTTTTTGTGCGTTTGTTTTTCAGCAATGAAACGCTGTTGACATCCATCATAAACACATCTCCACTGGTTTCAATACTTCCGCTGCCAATGATGTAAAGACTTTCGGGCGGAACAATTTTGAATTCCACCGACTTTGCGGAAACATTACTCATAGCTGAAATAATTTCACTGGATGAAATATCGCGTGCACAAAACACGACCTGATCCAGATTGTGTACACGAACAATTTCATCGAGTTGTTGAACGCTACCCACGTATCCTTCACCGGCATCCGGTTCACCACTAACACATATTGAAAATGCTGGGCGCGAATTGGTTTGGCTGAGGATGGTGGAGACGCGTTCGGTTTCATCCGGTTTTCCTACAAGCGCAACGCGCAGGTTACGTGCATTCTTCAATCCCGTGTTGCCGGATGAAATGAGATTGAAGATGATTCGGTCGAGAAAAAAAACCAGGAGCGCGACAACAGTTCCAAGTAGAATAAGTGCGCGTGAGAATCGCAAGTGTTCGGGCAACAACGAATATGCAATGAGGATAACTGCGGAACCGATGAGCACGGGTTTGAAAATTTTGAATGGCCGCACCGGTTTGTCGTACGCACCGCTCAGCCATGTGCCTGTGCACCACACCAGCACATAAGCAATGAATGCATTTCGAACCAGCACAGGGTCATAAATTTTTTGCGTGACTTCAGCATAATAATTTTTTATGAGGAACAATCCCGCAAGAGAAAGTGATGCATCCAGCGTTGGCAGCAATGCGCGTTTCAGGAAACGATTCGCAATTGCCACACCCGCACGCATCCATATTGCAAGATTGATGAAGAATGAAAACCACTTTGCATTTTGCGCGGAGAAATGTTTGCGCGCGAAGATGACCATCGCGTTATAAAACACGAACACATAATTGAGGCTTCCTTTCTTGGTGCTTTCACCTTTGTAATGGATTATGCGTGTGTGCGGGAAGTAATAATTTTTCCATCCGTCTTTGATAATCCGCCACGAAAGGTCAATGTCTTCGCCATACATAAAGAAGGCTTCATCGAGCAGGCCTACTTTGTCGAGTGTCGCTTTCCGCATCAGCATAAACGCACCGCTTAGAATTTCCACTTCATGCACTTCATCTTTGTTCAAATGCCCGAGGTGGTATTGGTTAAATTTTTTGGATCGCGGAAACAACCGGGCAATACCAAATATTTTGTAGAACGCAGCGGAAGGAGTCGGCAGTCCACGTTTTGATTCGGGAAGAAAATGTCCACGGCCGTCCACCATCTTAACACCTAGACTCCCTGCACCGGGATGTTCATCCATAAACAAAATCACTTTCCTGAACGTGTCCTCTTCTACCACTGTGTCGGGATTCAAAAGAAGGAAATAGGCTCCTTGTGCAATGCGCATTGCCTGGTTGTTGGCTTTGGAGAAACCGGTGTTGTCTTTGTTGGCAATCAACTTCACCCACGGAAATTTTTTGCGCAACATTTCCACACTTCCATCCACCGAATGATTGTCCACCACCAAAACTTCAGCATCCATTCCTTCCATTGCCTTGCTCACGGAAATGAGGCATTGCTCCAGAAAGTGCCGGACGTTATAATTGACGATGATGATGGACAGTTTCAAAGTTGAGAGTTGGTGGATTGATGAGCCGGAGATTTGATGAATTCGGAATTTTGACTTCAATGTTTTACAAAGAACGCAAAGGGATTATCTCCTCAGCGATGATTCGTACGGAGTGCGCAATGCTATGGATCGGCCAAGAGTGATTTCGTCAGTGTATTCCAATTCGCCACCTACTGCCACACCGCGGGCAATGGTTGAGATTTTAATTTCATTGCCAGAAAGTTTCTTGTAGAGATAAAACGATGTGGTTTCACCTTCCATTGTTGCACTAAGTGCAAGAATAATTTCTTTGATGTGCCCTTGCTGTGCCCGTTGCACAAGACTTTCTATAAACAAATCGGATGGCCCTATGCCATCCATTGGGGAAATGATTCCGCCCAGTACATGGTATTTTCCCTGATACTGTCCTGTACTTTCAATAGCCATAACATCGCGAATGTCCGCCACCACACACACTATTGCTTGGTCGCGGTGAGCCGATTTGCAAATGCTGCATTCTTCTTCATCGCTCAGGTTGTTGCATGTTTTGCAAAAGCGGATATTCTCCCGCATAATGATGAGCGCATTGGCAAAACGAAGAACTTCCTCGGGTTTACGTTTCAGCAAATCGAGCACAAGTCGCAATGCAGTTCTTCTCCCGATGCCAGGAAGCGAAGCCACTTGGTCAACGGCAGCTTCAATAAGTTTGGAGGGGATGATCATGAGCGGTGAAACTTGGAAGTTGTAGGTTGAAAGTCAAAAGTGAGATTGCTTGAGTGAAAGGGCAAGCGGATGTCTTGAAAGGCAGCCAACACAAGCAAAAGGAGTAACCGCAAAACACACGCAGAAACAATAAGCCGCGAAACTAAAGGCCAATGAGGATTTTGCGTATTTGCGTTTAGTTCATCTTTTTGAGGCAGGCTCAAATCAAAAATTGGTGCAGAAAATCCAAGGTAAGCCACCATTTCAAGAACAACACCGGTTTTGCATTTCACTTGCATGGGCGGGGTTGGGTGAGCTCAATATCGAGTGCGGTGTACAAAAGTTTTTTTGGAACTGGTTGAGACCCACGCTGCTTTAGAAGGAGAAACTGAAATGGTATTAACGGAAATGTTTCAAGGGATATAGAAGAATCGAATTCTGATGCATCTAATTTCTAAGGACAATTAATGAAGTTGGATTTGTTTTCAACCCTACTGCGGTTTGCGCACAGCAATGAATCTAATCACAGTGAGCAGTTCATATCTGCGAACCCACTATTCAATCGTAAATTGCTTTCTTCACCTCTTCCACAATAGTTGCCGGGCCTCCAAAGTGTTCAATCACTTTCACATTCGGAAAATCTTTTTCAAGCATCTTGGAGAGTTCCAACCGGTCATGCGGGTTTACACCACCGCCCATCAGCACACCGTCCACCGGATTCATGCGTATGTACTCTGCGGCATCTTCTTTTTCAAGAAAACCTGTGGTACGAAATCCGGCCCGCTGAAGGAGTTTTTCGGCATTGCTTAAAATGTACTCGTATTTACCCAGAACCACAATGTGCAGTGGTGAGAATGTTGTCGCTTGTTCCTCCATATATAACTTTAGAATCGGGCGGCTAATTTATCCCGATGCAGGGTTGGACTAACTGTGCATCTTTGCGCAAATCAGTAAACTGTGGCAGTGGGAAGTTGACAACGTAAAATGGACAGGTGGTAGCATAAGGCTCTTTTCAATCATCAATCTTCATTCCTCTCCTATCTCATAGATCATTGCTTACAGTTTACACCTTCTTCCTCATCACGCATCCCAAATCTCAATTCTCAATTGTTCAATCTCCTCCGGCTTACCCGCCCGCTCAATCTGCTGATCATTGCTGCAACCATGTATTGCCTGCGGTGGTGCGTGGTATTGCCGTTGCTCCGAAAGTATTCGCCTGGTTTTGACCTGAGTTTTTCGGGATTTCATTTTTTTCTTTCAGTTCTTGCCATGATATTACTGGCCGCTGCTGGTAACATCATCAATGATTATTTCGACCAGAAAGTTGATCGGATTAATCGTCCCCATCGGTTGATTGTGGGCAAGACCGTGAAGCGAAGGGTGGCTATGATGCTTCATCACGGATTAAACATCGCTGCCGTTCTCATAAGTCTTTACCTCGCGTGGGTGTCTCATCTGTGGATGGCGATTATCATTCCTGTGTTCATCGCCACTTTGTTGTGGTGGTATTCACCCGTGTTGAAGAAGAAAGCTTTTTGGGGAAATCTGGCCGTGGCTCTTTGTGTGGCATCAGTGCCATTGTGGGCAGGCATGTTCGATATCCGTGCAATAGAGCGGGCGTACAGCGATATGTTGCCGGCACTACAGGAACAAAAACTTTTGGAAGAGGTGTGGTTTTGGTTAACAGCTTTTGCCGTGTTTGCATTCCTCCTCACCCTTGCACGAGAGGCGCAAAAAGATTTGGAAGACCTTGAAGGCGATCGCGCAGAAGGCTATACCACACTGCCCATTGTACAGGGAGAAAAAAACACACGCATTTATGCCGCTTCCATTTTGTTCATTGCATTTGTTTTGGTAGCGGCAGGCACGGGCGTGTATTTAAGAGATAATAAAATTACTTTTCTTTTTTCATCCTTGTTGGTGGCTGCTCCCATTTTAGTTTCCATGATTTACACCCTGCGGGCGCAAGACAAGAAAGGTTACGCACTTGCAAGCCGCCTCACCAAACTTGCAATGGCAGGTGGCATTTTTTTTACGTTCGTAATTCGGTGGTGGTTGATGATTTGAAACTGCAACCCCAGTCGAGTGACCACGCCAGTTGATGGCTTGCATTCGGCCCGATAACTCCATCACTTGATATACCTGAAATCCTGTTTGTTCCTGATGCTTTTCAGGGAATGATAAATGAGGTTGATCACGCTTTCCACATCGTTTTTGTGAACCATTTCCACAGTGGTGTGCATATAGCGAAGCGGCAACGAAATGAGCACACTGGCCACCCCTGCATTGCTGTAAGCAAAAGCATCGGTATCGGTTCCGGTAGATCGTGATGCGGCCTGTCGTTGAATTTCGATCTTGTTTTTCTGGGCCACGTCAATCACTTGTTGCAGCAGGTTGTTTTGCACTGCGGGGCCGTAACTCATCACGGGGCCTTTACCACAGGCCAGGTCTCCATTGGCAATTTTGTTCATCATGGGAGTTTGAGAATCATGGCAAACGTCAGTCACAATCGCCACATCGGGTTTAATGCGGTGGGCAATCATTTCCGCACCCCGCAATCCTATTTCCTCCTGCACACTGTTAGTGAAGTAAACACCGAAAGGCAATTTGTCTTTGCGCTCTTTCAGTAATCTGGCCACCTCTGCTATCATAAATCCACCCATGCGGTTGTCCAGCGCCCTCCCTGCGTAGTAAGTCTTGTTCAATTCAATCAATTCATCATCGAATGTCACCACACAACCTACATGTATTCCCAGTTCTTCCACTTCCTTTTTTTTAGCACAACCCACATCGAGGAAAATATTTTTCAGGCTCGGTGCTTCTTCTTTTTCTGCGGTGCGGGTATGAATGGCCGGCCACCCAAACACGCCTTTCACTATTCCTTTTGGAGTATGAATGTTCACCCGTTTGGATGGGGCAATCATGTGGTCGCTTCCACCGTTGCGCCTGAGGTAAATAAAACCTTCGTTGGTTATATAATTCACGAACCACGAAATTTCATCGGCATGGGCTTCCACCACCACTTTGTATTCCGCTTTCGGATTTAGAATGGCCACCACAGTGCCATAAGTATCGGTGATATAATCATCCACATAGGGCCGGATGTAATCTAACCATAGGCGCTGCCCGGATGTTTCGAAACCGGTGGGAGATGCGTTGTTGAGATAGCTGAAGAGAAAATTTCTCGAGCTATCTGTCAACACTGATTTTGGTTTTTTCGTTCCAACTGCACCACGAGTTGGTGCAGGCCGGTCTTTGGATATTGATTTCTTAACATCCGCTACTTTTTTCTTCGCCATGTTTGAATAAATTTTTTTGCCGGGCGAAAGTAGATGTTCGCATTTTCTTTGACCCCGTATTGCATCCATTGGCACGACACCCGGAAATTATCACAGCCCAACAAGTGTAATTGGATGTGACTCTTAGAGCCAATAACTCAGTGCGCTGAAATGGTGCCATGCACCACCGCAGTAAAGCCATGAAAGAATGAACCAGGTAATACTTCGTTTCAACCTCCGCGTGTACTTCATTTGTTTTGATGATAGGGGAATAAATGTTTTGCTTTCCGATGAAATAATCAGGGGCAGGATGTACACCAAATTTCCAGGGGGCGGATTGGAGTTTGGCGAAGGAACACTTGAATGTGTGCAACGGGAAGCGCTGGAAGAACTTGGGCAGGAAGTGCAAGTGGTTCGCCATTTTTACACGACCGACTTCTTTGTGCAATCTGCATTTTATGAGAGTGATCAGGTGATGAGCATTTACTATGTGGCGAGGTTGAAAAAAGTTCAGCAATTCAGAACCACCACCATCCGTTTTGATTTTGAAGATGAAAAAGAAGGCGCGGAAAGTTTCCGCTGGGCTGAAGTGGCTTCGTTGAATCCTGATGACTTTGAACTTCCGATTGACAGAAGAGTTGCTGAAATGCTCTTACAAGGATTTTAGATGAATTTTACACTGTGCCTAGTGCTCAAAGTCTTAATACATAACACACGAAGGGAATAATGACATGAAGGATGCAAGGACACGAAGCAATTAGCATCTTACTTTCCTTGCTGTCTTCATGCCTTGTGTGCTGAGTCATGTGTGCTGTGTCAACAGGAAAGCACCAATCACCAACTAGTGAATCTTAAACTTTGTCTAATGGAAGATCACGCAGCCCCCAGTCTCTTCATCACCTGGCTTTCCACCAACTGGAAAAGCTGGAACGGATGATGTGTGCGCCAATTCATTTCATTCAGTTTTCCGCCCAACACGAAATAGCTGTCAATATTCGCTTTCTGGAAATCATGTATCACATGCTCGCTCAGGTTCATGAGCGCAATCCATCCATCCTCATCGTCACTCACTTCATCAAACCACTCTTCGTAGTAACAATCATCCGATGCATGAAAATTTAAAATATTTTCGCCAATGAGTACAAATTTGTTGATACCGTTTTGCATCATGGGTTCAATGATCTCGCGCTTGAGGAGCATGATGTCGTTGTAAAGCAAATCATTCCACTCGCCCAGCAGTTCCACTATGGCGAAACGCTCTTCGTAATCCGTAAAAAGTATTTTGATAAATAGGGTCTGGCTTCCAAAACTGTCCCACTGCGGATGAATAAAGTAGTTGTAAAGTTTTTCAGAAAACTCGAATTCGCTGTATTCCCGTTCAAAAAAAGGCGAAAGCGGATCTTCGCTCGACACATAAAACCCTCGCCAGTTGTAATAAGGTTCGATGCTGTGCATGGTCAGGAATTTTTTTTGATGTGATAATCATCCACTGCTTTGCGAACACTGCCTGCCTGCTCCAAAAGTTGTGCGGCCTCAATATCGGGCACACCCAGTTGTTCGGCCACCATCTGTGTGCCCCTGTTCACCAGTTTATTGTTGGTCAATTGCATGTCAACCATTTTGTTTCCCTGCACCCGGCCCAGGCGAATCATTACCGCTGTGGAAATCATGTTGAGCACAAGTTTTTGTGCAGTGCCGGCTTTCATGCGTGTGCTTCCGGTCACCAATTCCGGTCCTACAATCACCTCTATGGAATGATCGGCATGGGCCGAAACAGGAGTGCCCGGATTACATGTGATACATCCTGTGGCGATGCCATTTTTCCTGCACAACTCCAGTGCTCCAATTACATATGGCGTGGTTCCCGAAGCTGCAATCCCGATAACAAAATCAGTGGACGTTATGTTGTGTTGTTGCAAATCCTTCCAACCCTGATGGCGGTCATCCTCTGCAAATTCCACGGCTTTGCGAATGGCGTTGTCGCCACCGGCAATCAATCCTATAACTAATCCCTGAGGCACACCAAATGTGGGCGGACACTCGCTGGCATCCAAAATGCCTAACCTGCCGCTGGTTCCAGCACCGATGTAGAACAAACGCCCACCGGATTTCATTTTTGAAACCAAAGCACTCGTTAAACGATCAATTTCGGGAATAACTTTTTCCACGGCATAAGCCACCGTCTTGTCCTCGCGATTGATGTGGTGCAGCAAGTCTATCACCATCATTTTTTCAAGATCAGTGTAGTGCGAATCGCTTTCTGTAATGGGTTTCAAAATGGGGTGATGTATTTAATATGCTGCAAAAGTATCTTCACCGCATGGCAACATTGTCTTGCAGGTCATCAATAAAAATTTCCAACACCATTGGTTAACGACTTGTTTCAATAGATTGAAATTACTGGCTGCAATTTTGCCTTCTTTGCATTTATAAAATTTCCAAACCACATAACACATTATGCACTTTAAAACATTCCACTTCATTTCTCTCCTTTTTGCATTCACTCTTATCCAAAACATTTCTGCCCAGGAAGACACCACCGGCAGTGGTTTTATTGGACAAGCGCTTGCACCCGCGCGCATTCTAGCTGCTCGGCATGAGTTTAATGAAAACAACATGCGTGGTGCTCTCACGATTTACCGCGAAGTGCTGGATGCCGATCCTGAAAATGCTTCAGCGCTTTATGGCACTGCACAATGCCACTACAACCTAAAGAAGTACAAACTCGCACTGGAATACCTTGACAAGGCAGTGCAACATGACCCTGGTGTGGACAACGACAAAGATTTTTTCTATGGTGAAATCTATCATCGCGTTGCACAGCTTGACAAGGCCATTGAACACTTCGAAAAATTCTGCTCTGGCAAATCAGGAGGTTCTGAAGATTATGAATTCGCCCAGGAGTTTATTCGCCAATGCAGGTTTGCAAAAGAGATGATGGCCCAACCTGTGAATGTGAGGATTGAAAACATGGGCGATGTCATCAACTCCCGGTACGATGATTACACCCCCAGCATAACTGCCGATGGAAACCTTTTGGTCTTCACCTCCCGCAGGAGCGATACTAAGGGAGGTGCGATTGATGAGAGTGGTGACTACAAATTTTATGAAGACATTTATTCCTCAGCACTCGATCAGGCTACCGGTGCTTGGTCCCTTGCAACGGGGCTAAGTGGTGAGGTGAACACCGAAGCCTACGATGCCGTGCTGAGCATTGCACCCAATGGCTCCGAAATTTTTATCTACAAAAACAACGCGAACAGTGCGGGCGATATTTTTCACTCGAAGTACAATTCAGTGGATGGCAAATGGCTGCTGCCTGAAAAACTTTCGCGTCCAGTAAACACGAGTTATTATGAGGGCTCCGTGAGCATGACAGCCGATGGAAGCAAGCTGTATTTCGTGAGCGAGCGTGAAGCAGGGTTTGGGCTGGGCGACATCTATGTGTCAGAAAAACGCGGTGAGGAATGGAGTTCACCCAAAAATCTTGGCGAAATTTTAAACACCGACCTGGACGAAAAGTTCGTATTCATTCACCCAAATGGCAAAACACTTTTCTTCTCCTCCAACGGGCACACCACCATGGGCAGTTATGATATTTTCAAAACGGAATTCGTAAACGGTCAGTGGAGCATTCCTGTCAATCTCGGCTACCCCATCAACACGGTAAATGAGGAGAGCACTTTCTCTCTAACGCGCGACAACAAGACCTTGTTTATAGCTGCGGAATACGAAGACAGCAGGGGCGAACGCGATATCTACAAAGTGGATGTGTCGGACTATACTCTACTATCCGGTAACTATGAGATGAGTTCCTTTGGCTCGGTGCAATGCATGGCCACCGATTTAGGAGGCAAGGCACTGAAAGGGGTAGAAATAAAAATCTACAGTGCCACCAGCGAGAAGTTGATAACCCAAGGCAAAACCGATAAAACCGGACAATTAAAAGTAAATCTGCCAGTAAACCTCAGCTACCGGATTATTATGAGTCACGGAGGCAGCACAGTGGAAAAAGAACTCACCCTAAGAGCGCAAAAAAATGCCGATTCGTTTGAAAAGGTAGAAGCTAAATTCTAATCATTGAATGCTTTGGACAGTTCAAAGTTTAGCGGCATTAAAGGCAATGAGAACGCAAGCTGTAAGCAATATCAATAGTATAAAAATTCTAATTTTCATCAGCGATATTCCAAGTAGTTTCATGAGTTTGAATTATTGGTGCAAGTTTCAGCGCATTGTTTAAGCCGATGCTCAACCCAGATTATGCAATGCTTTTTGGCCAATGCATAAACGAACCAAGAATATCAACCGTTTCTGGTATCGTACCTCACCAAAATGGTGATTTTCCAAAGCGGGGTTATCCCCACTTATTCCGGTAGTGCGGCTCTTTCAGAGTTTTTTGCTGCATAAGTTGGGATGAATAGAAAGCAAGAGATAAAGGGAATCTAACAAGCCCGAAGTAGGCAATCTTGATTTTTTCTGAGGTTATTGCGGTCGATCGCGCAATCAGCGGGATACGCGATAGTCACGCCTGAGTGCAGGCATGAGATGAAATTGCATTTTGTTTTCTGTCGGGTGATTTGGGCTGCTTGAGAACGGTCAACTTTTGTGAATCGGGCGGCCTCACCCCAACCCCTCTCCAACAGGAGAGGCGCTGATGCAAACTGTGAATACCATCACATTCATTTTTCAATAATGATTTGCCCACTCTGCACCACCGCTCCACCTGTCTGCCCGCCAGGTAGATCCGCCACCAAACTCAGAACATACGTTCCGCTTGCATACTTCTCCACATCCAACATATACGTTGTGTTGCCTGTTGGTGCCTTGAATTGTTTGATAAGATTGCCTTGAGTGTCATGAATTTCGAATACCGAACTTCGAATATCGAATAGCGAAGTTTCTGAGAGGTACACGTTCAACATCTGGTGAGCAGGGTTGGGGTAAACTCTGAATTGTGTGTTACTTCCACCAAGTTCATTAACTGCCTGCTCGGCAGCGTACACAGATGGTTCACTGTTCCATTCACGGTTCAGTCAAGGGAAGATCGCCCGCCCATCTCACCGCACCACATTAACCCTCCTTGTTGCAAAAATTCCATCATCTTCTAAGTATTGAAGTATGTAACATCCAGCAGCCAATGTAGAAACATCGAGCATGTAAGTTGTTCTGTTTTCATCGGTTCAAAACATTTGACCAGCTCACCTTCCATGTTGTAGAGATTAAAGATTGAAGATTGAAAATTGAAAGATTGAGTTTCAAGATAGATGTTGAGGAATTGACTTGCCGGATTTGGATAGCAAAGAAAATTTGCCTGTTGCTGGTTTTCAAGAATGCTGACATTACATCCGGGAACAAGGCAGCCCATCGAGTCCACTTTCATTACCCACGTGTCGCGAGATGGATAGCCGGGTGTGGGGTCAACATAACCGCATGCAACAAGACTTCCATCTTCTGTTTCGATGATGTCGCGGAACATGCAGTCATAGTTTTCTTCCAGACCATCAACAAAAGAATAAATGCGATACCAAGTACTGTCGCCTGTTTCACCATCAGCTTTAATGATCAGCCCGCGTTCTTCGCCTGCCACACTTCGCAAACCGGCAGAAACAAAATTGCCATCTTGAGTTTCGACAATCTTCGTTAGGTAAGTAGGGTAATTGAATCCACCATATCTATTCTCCCAAATTATCTCACCACTTGTATCCAACTTTGCCATGTAGGGGCGTGGTGGATGGAAGTTTCCCATTTCATATTCGCTGGCTGCCCATGAACACACAGCGTATTTGCCATCGCTTGTATTTGTGAGGTGGGCGAATCCATCATCCCAATCGCTTCCCCATCTCTTGCGCCATTGCTCATTACCAAGGGAGTCTGTCTTGATTATTAGACGATCAAACTCATTGTCATCATTTGAGCTTAATGCAAAGCCTCCAAACAAGTAGCCAAAATCAGACGTTGTTAACACGCTGCGCAAGCTAATTGCGTATTGCGTACTTGAGTAAGATTGGAACCAATTGTATACGCCATCAACAGAAATGCAAATAGCTTGTCCATAGTAGTATGTATTTTCATCCAACTCATATGTGCCTACTCCTAAAAGTGTATTGTTCCAGCCCAAACTTGCATGGTATAGCGGATTAAACAAGCTGTCGGTTATTCGATATGAAGTAAGTGTATCTCCATTAATTGCAAGAGTAAGAATCCAGGGATCAGAGTCGATAGAACCGCCCTGAACTATGAGCGAATCATTCACCCAATTCATGGAGTTGGCCCATCCGCTATATTCAGTTTCATCATTTGTACCATAAACTTTGATCCAATCCACTTCACCATCTTCATCCATTCCAACAAAATTGATTTGTTGATCGCTTTTATTCTCTGTCAGTGTACCGCAACTCAGTATAAATCCCTCGGGAATTTTTTCAATAGAGAAAGCCTCATCATGCACAGGCCATCCACCTGAATCGAAACGCACATTGAATGATTGACATGGGGCAACAATTACTGCAAACTGAAAAGTGAACACAAGGATTGTTTTCATAATAGAATTTGAAAAAAGGGAGAGTTGGTTCTACAACTCCCCCCCTTTTATTATTTGACAATCGAAACTTTATCGGATTGCAGATTCAACCCATCCACCTTGAAATTGTACAGGTACAGTCCGTTGCCCAATCCTTTTGTATCCCATTCCCACAAGCCTTTGGAACTGCTTATGTCTTTTGCTATGATCAATTTACCAAGCGGATCGAAAATTTCAATTTCCACTTTTTCTGATCCTTCCGGTTGGGTGTATGTGAAGTAGGCGCTGCCATTGGTAGGGTTGGGTTGAACTTCCACAAACATGTTTTGTTCTCTGTAAGAACCAACATGAAGCGAACGGAAATCAAGCGGTGGGATGAAATAAATATCCTCTTCCAAACCAAGTGCAGTTCGTGCCAGATGATAACCCGGCTGGCTTACATCGTTTGCGATCGCTTGTAAATCGGATTCCTGTTGCGTGGTAAAGCGGGGGCATTGCTGGTTGTTTTGCTTAGAGGCAATGAGGATATTCAACACGCGGCAAGCGTTGTTCACCGTTCCATTAACTACACAATTACCAAGCACATCGGTTGCCGAAGTGTAATCTCCCTTTTGAAGATAAAGTGCTGCGAGAATATATTTTTCGTTGCGCTCCGGCTCGTCACTTAGTAGAGCAATGACTTCGTTGGCTGATGGTTCTTCCTTCCACAGCAAGTAGTGGCGCAGATAGTCGTGCTTATTTTCTTCCTGCCGTGCTTTGTAAGTAGCCATATCGTTTTCAAGAATACCATGTGTGGTCAGCCCGCCATTTTGCCCATTCAAAACCAATTCCTGGTAATAAGGATTCAAGCCATAAGTCATCAAATTCCGTCATTTTCAAGATTAAAATTTCCCGGCTCCCCTTCCATATCCTCCACAAAATGAAAATTCAAATTGATGGTAAGAATTGGACTATAGTTGTCTGGTGCATACATGGCCATAACATCCGGCTCGTATGTGCAACCAGGACCATCTATAACCGCACATCCTCCTTCCAATTGAGCCTGTTGTGAAATGGATAACACCATGGTCACAACAAAAACGAGCAATACTTTCATTTTGATTTTCATTTGATTTGGGTTTTGGTTAAACTGATTTTTTAATACCAGCCAAACTTACTAAAAACTCTCATTCCATCCGGTTCGTGAAGAACGAACTTCTTTAACCAGAAGCGCACTTTTTCACTTTGTAGCTGTATTGTGATTACATCGCAGCAACTCACATTCAGAATTATCATGAACCAAGAGACGCTTGCCGCGCATTTCGCAACATCATTCGTTTGAAAAATCTTACTAGGATATGGTTGCTATCAACTGGACATTTCTCCTTAACACTTCAGCGAAGTGCTGCATTGCAAAGCATTAATTAAGCGTTCGACTCATCGAAAAGTTTCAAAAGCTTCTGGAGGTATCGGACGAAGAGCTTTGAACTAGGCAACGACAAACTCCCAGGCACTCCTGTACGCTCCAATCCGCTCACAATACTCAAAAAGTTTTTGATAAAAACGGTCGTTGCCGAGCGTGGCACTGTCACCTATGATGATGAGTTTTTTGCGTGCGCGTGTCATAGCAACATTCATTCTACGGTAGTCTTTTAAGAAGCCGATCTCACTTTTGTCATTGCTGCGCACCATGGAGATGTAGATAACATCACGTTCCTGTCCCTGGAATGAGTCAATGGTATTCACCACAAAATCACCTGAACTTTTTCTGATGGGTTCCAATTCGTTTTGCAGCAGTACCACCTGGGCGCGGTATGGAGAAATTATTCCGAATGAAATGTTTTTGGTGTTTCCGGAAAATGTGGACTCAAAATGCCGCTGCAACAAACCGACTTCTTCAGGATTGGATTTCGATTCAGTGTCATTTGATTCCGTTTCGTTGTAGCCACATCCGGCAGTGTCAATAAACTCGACAGGCATTGGAGAAAACGGGAGATGCCAATCACGAACACCTTCATGCGCTGCCAGTTTTCCCTCATAAAAATGTTCATTGGAAAATTGCATGATGTGTTTGTTCATTCGGTATTGTGTGCGAAGAAGATTTACTTGTGTGTGTCGTTCGATGGTTTTTTCAAGTAGTGTTTTTGAAAGACCTTGCCGTTCTGCATCGCGGCTCTTTACGGTTGGCGGCAGTTGGAATGGATCTCCGGCCATTACCACTTTTTGAGCTTTCAAAATAGGAACCCACACTGCTGGTTCTATCGCTTGTCCTGCTTCGTCAATCACTACAGTTTCAAATTTCCTGTCGCGCAAATAGTCGTGCGCGGAACCAATGAGTGTGCAAGCGATGACCTGTGCGTTGTCCAATACTTTTTGTACGAGATACAATTCAAGTTCACGCGCCTCACGATTCAGGTTGCGAGCTTCGGACATGATGAGTTTTCGTTGTTCGGCTTCTTCCCTTCCAAAACTTCGCTTGTACCTCGCTCCTACTCTACGCAATTCAGCAGAGCGTTTTTTCAACTCTCGAATCTGGCCGAAATCTTTTTCCTTTTGGATAAGTACATCGAGTGTGTGTGATGTTGTATCGCTATCAACTTTAGCAAGATTCCCCATTCGAACCACATGCAATCCACGTGCATGGAGACTTCGTACAAGATGATCTGTGGCCGCATTGGAAGGTGCACAAACGAGGATTTGTTTTTCGTTTTTGGAAAGTTCCGCAATGCTTTCAACGAGCGTTGTTGTTTTTCCTGTGCCGGGTGGGCCGTGAACAATGGCGAGGTCTTCCGCTTCAATTATGTTTTGCATCGCAGCGTTTTGTGATTCGTTCAGCCGTGCGGAAAAAACATTATCGCGTGAAATGAACTTCGGTTCGGTGTAATGCAGAATCACATCACGCAATTCCTTCAATCTTCCCTTCTCCACGTTGATGAGTTGGTTCAATGCCTTGAACATTTCATCGTAGGTCTTGGTGTCGAAGAGGAGATTCACGCCAAGCTTTCCATCATCAATCCAGTCAGGAAGTTCATCCATGAAAAAAGAAATTTTCATGCGCTCATCATCCACGTATCCTATTGAACCGTTGATGCTTCTTCCTTCGTTGCCGGGTGCAGCGCTGAAGAACGATACTGGTGCAGAAGACTGGAAGTTGTGGCGAATCCTGTCGGCCACGTTTCGTTCAACAACTAGAAACGGGTAAGCCCCAAGACCAAAACCTGTTTCCGTAATTCTTAGTGGAAACCAAGTGATGCCTAACTTTTTTCTTTCACTGATATTGGATTGACGGAGATAGGCATCGTGCAGGCGATAGTCTTCTTCCTGTTCAATGCGAAGAACTTTTGCAAGCCGGGCGAGTTCGTCAATGGCGTCCATTTTTTAGTTCATAGCACATGCTTAATGGTTCCGCAAGGGTATATGGTTTTATCCGAACCCCATGAACTATATGATTCACTTAAACTTCACCTTCGTCACCCAGTTCTTCTTGTCGTCCACCATTTCGCTGAGGGCGATGTTGAAGAGGAGGCTGTTATTCTCTTTGTTCAATTCAGCCACCGATGATTTCACACTTGCAATCTTTCTTTCGAAATGCATTTCGATAGTATATGTGAGCATCTCGCCCATGGCGGTCATACTCTCAATATCCTCACGGCTCTGCTTCATATCTTCGGATGGCGACATATCAATGGTCATTCTTTTTCCTTTAGAGGCAAATTTCATTGAGGAAAAATCCTCTTCACCTTTCAACTGCTCACTGGATGAAGTGGTGAGTGATGCCAGTCCATCAAAATTGTAGGCGATTTCATACACACCTGTAGAAGGTGAAGTGAGAAGCACGTTCGTGATTCCCGGAACCGCCTTCAATTGGTCTTCCACTTGTTTGAATTCATCAATGCTCATTGCGCCATCTTCACTAAGGCTGTCATCCAGCATTGATGTGGCCATGGACATATCGAGTTTCATTTTATAGTCCCCGGAATTATCCGGTTTGAAGTTGATGTGTGTCTCGACTGCGCATGATGCAAGTAGCGATGCAGTGAGCACCGCAAAAAAGATTTTTTTCATACTGATTTTTTAAATGAGGAAAAGTTATTTGACAAATGAATTGACTACTTCGGGAGACACACCCATACTGCTGAATCCACCATCGTGGAAGAGGTTCTGCATGGTAATGTATCGTGTGAGGTCGCTGAAAAGTGCTACACAATAATCCGCACAAGCCAGCGCATCGGCATTGCCGAGGGGACTCATGTTTTGGGCGTAAGCAATAAATCCATCGAAGCCTTTTACTCCGCTTCCTGCGGTGGTAACGGTGGGTGATTGCGAGATGGTGTTGATGCGCACTTTCTTTTTCGAACCATAGTGATAACCGAAACTTCGCGCAATGCTTTCTAGCAATGCCTTTGCATCGGCCATATCGCTATAATCTGGAAAAGTGCGTTGTGCTGCGATGTAAGTGAGCGCTACAACAGAGCCCCAGTCTTTAATGGCATCAAGTTTCCACGCAGTGCTCAATGTTTTGTGGAGTGACATGGCTGAAACATCAAGCGTTTGTTTGTACCACTCGTAGTTAAGGTCTGTGTAATGTTTTCCCTTGCGTACGTTGGGCGACATACCTATGGAGTGAAGCACAAAATCAACTCCGCCTCCGAAATGTTCCATAGCACCGGTAAAGAGTTTTTCCAAATCCTGCTCGCTGGTGGCATCCGCAGGAATGATGGGAGCCTTGCCAATTTTTTCCGATAGCTGGTTGATTTCTCCCATACGCATGGCAATGGGGGCATTGGTAAGAACGATTTGCGCACCTTCCTCATGTGCGCGCTCGGCCACTTTCCAGGCAATGGACATGCTATTAAGCGCACCGAAGATGATTCCTTTTTTCCCTTTCAGAAGGTTGTTGGACATATCAAAATGATTTAGGGGCAAAACTAATTGTGTTCAAAGAGTTCCGGGTTCCTAGTTTCGGGTTGGCGCACAATTCTTCAAACTGAAATCGCTTTCGCTGCAATCCATGCGGTGGTCCATGCAGCCTGGAAATTGAATCCTCCGGTGATGGCATCTATGTCAAGCACCTCGCCTGCGAAGAAAATTCCGGGAAGGAGTTTGCTCTGCATGCTGCGGAAGTCAACTTCTTTCAAAGACACACCACCGGCAGTGACAAACTCTTCCTTGAAGGTGTCCTTGCCCGTGACGTGAAAAAAGGAGTGAACAAAACATTCGGCAATGTGCTCTAGTTGTTTGTTGGAGACATCGGCCCATTTCATTTCCATGAGTTCGGGTTGTTGTGAAAGTAAACCGCACCAAAGGCGGTGTGGAACTTTCAGTGCGCTGAAAGTTTTCACGAACTGCTTTGTGTGTTCGCTTTTCCATTCACGCAAAAACTCGAGGCCGCGTTCACGGTCGTAGCGCACATCCCAATTCACACCAATGGTAAAGTCATAGTTGAGTGTTGCAAGTTCCCGCGCTGCCAATGCTGAAAGTCGAAGCACTGCCGGGCCGCTGAGGCCGCGATGGGTTACGAGCACAGGGCCTTGCGCAGAAGTTTTTGTTCCTTCAATGCGCACTTCGCAGTGCGGGGCACTTAATCCCGCAAGCCCATCAAGTCGCGAATCATTTATTGTAAATGTGAAGAGCGATGGAACGGGTTCAACAATGTTGTGGCCTTTTTCTGCAAGCAGATTCCAGATGCTTTGACTGCTACCTGAAGCGATGACAACTTTATCAGCAAAGAATTTTTCTCCTCCGGGAAATTCAAGTTCCCATCCGTTTTCTTTTTTGTTCAAGCCGGAAATTCCCGATGTGGTTTTCAATTCCACACCATACGATTCCGCTTCTTTCAAAAAACAATCAATGATGGTTTGCGATGAATTGGTAACCGGAAATACGCGACCGTCCTCTTCAGTTTTCAATTCCACATTTCTTGCCTGCAACCACTCGAACATGTCGGTGGGTTGGAAATGGTGAAACGGCCCAAGCAATTCTTTGTCACCGCGCGGATAGTTCTTTACCAAATCCTTTGCATTGAAACATGAGTGGGTGACATTGCATCTTCCTCCACCACTCACTTTCACTTTGCCGAGAAATTTGTTGCCTTTTTCAAAAATGACAACCCGCAGCTCTTTGTTTTGCATAGCTGCATTGATGGCAGCGAAAAATCCTGCCGCACCTCCGCCTATTATCGCAAGGGTTTTCATGAGGGTGCGAAGAAAGGTGATGTGACGATGTGCTGATATGCTGGTGCTACCAAGCTTGCTGCGTGGGAAGTCCCGTCCCGATAGTTATCGGGGTTTCGGGATGCTGATGGGAGGTGGCTTCCTTGTGAGGAGTGATGTCGCATATTATTAGCAAATGAACTTCGCAGCCACCACAACTGATGTCGGATTCAGTATCTGGTATTGAAATCACCGATTAGTGAATCCTCTCTTCGCTCCTAATAGCAAGTGAGATAAACGTTAGCTTTTTAGCAAGAAAAAACCCTGCACATTCAGCACAGGGTTTCGAATTCCGATTAATGAATTACGCGGCCTTCTAAAGACAGAATTCATAATTCGGCCTCAGTATTCCGCGAATATTTTTTTGTTTATCCAAGATAAGATTTCAAAATTTTGCTCCTGCTGGTGTGTTTGAGTCTGCGTATGGCCTTCTCTTTTATCTGGCGTACACGCTCGCGGGTAAGGTCAAAACGTTCGCCTATTTCTTCGAGTGTCATAGGGTGTTCGCCACTCAGTCCGAAGTATAGACGAATAACATCGGCCTCGCGGGTGGTGAGGGTCTTGAGCGAGCGCTCAATTTCCTTTCGTAATGATTCGTTCATTAACTCGAGGTCCGGTGGAGGCGAGTCGTTCACCTGCAGCACATCGTACATGTTGCTGGAAGAATCGTCACCATCCTTTAGCGGAGCATCCATAGATACATGCCGTCCGCTGTTCTTTAATGATTGCTTTACCTCATCGAGGGTCATCTCCAGAACCTCGGCAAGTTCGGCAGGTGTGGGTGGGCGCTCAAATTCCTGCTCCAGTTTGGCAAACGCTTTATTTATTTTGTTGATGGAGCCAATCTTGTTGAGAGGCAAACGCACTATGCGAGATTGCTCGGCCAATGCCTGCAAAATGCTCTGGCGAATCCACCACACTGCATAAGAGATAAACTTAAACCCGCGTGTTTCATCAAAACGTTGAGCTGCTTTTATCAAACCCAGATTTCCTTCGTTGATAAGGTCGGGCAGGGAGAGGCCCTGGTTCTGGTATTGTTTGGAAACAGATACCACAAAACGAAGGTTTGCCTTTGTGAGTTTTTCAAGAGCGCTCTGGTCTCCCGCTTTTATTCTGCGGGCAAGTTCTACTTCAATTTCCGCGGTAATAAGGTCCACGCGACCGATTTCCTGTAGGTATTTATCCAGCGAAGCGGTTTCCCTGTTGGTAACCTGTTTGGTGATTTTTAACTGTCTCATCTTTTTATATTAGGGTTGATGATAAAAGTCCATAGACAATAATCAATAGCATTCAACATTGAATTAAGCATAACGAGGTAGCGTGTGCACTGTCCTTCGCAATCCGTAATTATCCATTTTTATATTCAATTGTTCACTGGTTTTTCCAGGAGAACTTTTCTAGAAAGTTTGTACTTGCCGCGGTCGTCTTTTCCAATCACTTTCACCTGTATGCGGTCTCCCTCTTTGAGTACATCGCGAACATTTTCAATGCGCCTCCATTCAATTTCTGATACGTGCAATAAAGCATCTTGCCTTGGCAGAATTTCTACAAACGCCCCGAAAGCCTGGATGTTTTTCACCACACCTTCATAAATGGCACCCACTTCTATTTGTGGCGGCCACACGATGCTCTTCACGCTGGAAACTGCGGCATCAAGGCTTTCCTTATTGATAGATGCAATTTCCACATAGCCTTTTCCATCTTTTTCATCAATGGAAATGGTGGCACCAGTCACTTTTTGGATCTCCTGGATCACTTTACCGCCTGGGCCAATAACTGCACCAATGCTTTCGGTTGGTATTTCGAAAGAAACAATACGTGGTGCATGTGGTTTGTAATCCTCGCGAGGCTTGGCCATGGTCTTCACCATTTCGCTCAGGATGTGGTGGCGACCTGTACGTGCCTGCTCCAGTGCTTCAGCAAGCACCTGCATAGTCAGTCCTTTTACTTTAATATCCATTTGGCATGCAGTGATGCCTTTAGATGTTCCGGTCACCTTGAAATCCATATCACCAAGGTGATCTTCATCGCCCAGAATATCGGAAAGCACAGCGTATTTGCCAGTCTTCTCATCGGTGATCAAACCCATGGCAATACCGGAAACGGGAGATTTGATTGGTATCCCGGCATCCATGAGTGCAAGAGTTCCTGCACAAACTGTAGCCATAGAAGATGAACCGTTGGATTCAAGGATATCGCTCACCACACGAATGGTGTACGGACAAATTTCGTTTTCAGGCATCACGGGTTTAAGTGCACGCAAAGCAAGATTTCCGTGGCCAATTTCCCTGCGAGATGTGCCGCGTATGGGGCGGGCTTCACCAGTAGAGAAGGGCGGGAAATTGTAATGAAGCAGGAATTTGTCGAAACGCTTCACCACGGCTGCATCAATCATTTGTTCATCGAGCTTGGTGCCGAGTGTCACGGTAGTAAGTGATTGTGTTTCCCCTCGTGTAAAGATGCTTGAACCGTGCGGCCCTGGCAAGCAATCCACCTCGCACCAAATAGGTCGAATGTCTTTTGTGGTGCGGCCATCCAGTCGGATTCCATCATCCAGAATCATGTTGCGCATGGCATCTTTGAGGCAATCATGATGGAACTTTTTCAATAGGAATGATCTCGATGCTTTTTCCTCATCGGTGAGACGCGAACCAAATTCTTCCTCAATAAGTTTGTAGGCAGCGCTGCGTTCTTTCTTGCCGGCAGGTTGTTTAACGGCTGCGTAGTATTTTGTATAACACTCGTCCCAAATGAGTTTCTTCAACTCCTCGTCTTTCGGCTCGTGCTCGTAGGTGCGTTTGGGTTGTGATTTTGAAACCTGCGCGGCAATTTCAAGTTGTGCCTTGCACTGAACCTGTATGGCGGCATGAGCAGCACCAATGGCTTCCACCATTTCGGCCTCGCTCACTTCACTCATTTCGCCTTCCACCATTATTATGCTATCGGCACTGCCGGCAACCATAAGTTCCATATCGGCTTTTGCCAGTTGCTCCCAGGTCGGGTTGATTACGAGCTTTCCATCCACTCTTGCAACCCGAACTTCAGAAATGGGTCCGTTAAAAGGAATATCGGAAACCGCGAGGGCTGCAGATGCTGCAAGTCCTGCAAGACTATCAGCCCTGTTGGTTTGGTCAGCAGAAATAAGATTGATAATGACTTGTATCTCGGCATGAAAATCATCGGGGAACATGGGGCGAAGTGCGCGGTCAACGAGCCGTGCTGTCAATATCTCGTCATCATAAGGGCGCGCTTCGCGCTTGAAATATCCTCCCGGAAAACGTCCGGCTGCTGAGTATTTCTCGCGATATTCAATGGTGAGTGGAAGAAAGTCGAGACCTTCTTTTGCCACATCGCTCGCTACTACAGCAGCAAGAATCATGGTATCGCCTTGTCGAACCACCACGGAACCGTTAGCCTGTTTTGCAAGTTTACCGGTTTCAATCGTAATTGGTCGTCCGTCACCGAGGTCAATTGTTTTTGTTACTAATTCGTAATTCATTCTTTGTGATTGTTGGTTGAAAGTATCGCCACTTTTTATTGAGACATGCCAGCAAGGCATGTAAATAAAAACACAAAAAGGCAATTGCTTTTCAATTGCCTGCTGCGTTGTGACTGCCTATCAACAGTGAAATTATTTTCTGAGGTCAAGCTCTTTTACTATTGAACGGTAACGATTGATGTCTGTTTTATGGAGATAGTCCAGCAGGCTTCTGCGCTTACCCACGAGCTTGATAAGGGAGCGCTGTGTACCGAAATCTTTTTTGTTTTCCTTGAGGTGACCCGTAAGGTGGTTGATGCGGAAGGTGAAGAGTGCAATCTGACCTTCGGCTGAACCGGTGTTGGTTTGTGACTTGCCGTGTTTGGCAAATATTTCCTGTTTTTTTTCTGATGTGAGGTACATGCTAATACTTATGTAAGTGATTTTTATGTGATCCTGTCTTGATGGGCTAAACGTTTTCACCCGTTCAAAATGGGCGGCAAATGTAATTCGACTTGAAGGAATGACAACAGAAAAGTTTTTGGGATCAGGCAGGGCAGACCGAGATTTTGAAATTCAAAACCCCGGTTTGCATACACAAACCGGGGTTTCAACCCAAGTCTTGAATCTTCACTATTATTAATTTCCTGTAGCCATGATGGACGGGCCGAATTGCGTCAATAATTTGTCAGCTTCACTCAGTGAAATGCGTTTGCCATTGTAATAGGCAGTCACGAAAGCATCACCGATACCTATTTGCCTTGCTACCGATCGCTTGTTTAATGCGTCTTCCATTTTGGTGTAAATGCCGCTGGAATAGCGAACCTGTTTTCTGTCGTTCAGCTCGCTGTTGAGTGGTGAGATGTTGAACATGGCGGTGGCTGCTACAGGTTGGGAGTACACACCTACCTGCACGGTGTAGAATAATCCTGATACCGATTCAACCAGTGTAACACGAGCCGCATCCGGGTGCTTCCGGTAGTTGTAATACTCCGTGTTGAGTTCTGCTGTGACCACCACTTCCTTTTTGGGAGCATTGTCGCCATGCACGTATTCACTTTCAATAAGGTCCATAAAGTTTTCACCTTCCGTCTTGCCCATTGCATCATACAATGGAATGCGCTTGCCATCGCGGTAGGCCACGATAAATGCATCGCTGTAGCCAATTTCCCTGATTTGTTTTTTCGCTTCATCGGCATTGCTGAAGCTGAGGAAGAAACCGGCAGTGTATCGGGTTACGCCATTCTGGATATTCTCACCTGATACCGGTGCAAATTCATCAAACAGATTTTGCGGAATGTTGTTGCGGAAAGCGCCCACCTGCACTTTATAGTAAATGCCCAGAGGCATCGAACCGTCCACCGGTATTGGTGCGTTGTCACTGTAAACACTTCCTGAAGTAAACACGAACAAATCTTTGGAAAGTGAGGATGGAGCTTGGAAATACATATTGGCTGCTTCGCCAGGACTATAAGCACCCGCGGAAGCGCGGGCTTCGGAGGTCAATGCCGTAACATCAGGGTTCACAGGATTGCTGGTGGTTGCAATGGTGCTGGTTTTGTTCCCTGAAAAGTCATTTATCGTGAAATTCTCCGCAACAGTATTCGCTTGTTTAGTGGGAGCTGAATTTATGTTACCCTCCATTGCGCTCGCATTAAATGCATCTGAATTTGCAATAGTTTTATTTATAGCGGAATTGTCCAGCGGCTGGTTCGTGGCCGCAATAGATTTATTTGAAGTTGGCGGGTTCACCGGGCTTTTCACCTCGGATGGTTTGTTCAACGGCTGAGAAGCTGTTGGATTAGTTACCGGAGTTGTTACAGTGGTTTTTGGCGGAACAGTGTTATCCGCTATAGCATTTTTTATTGTGTTGTTGGCCAACGCCTCACTGGCAGCAGTGGCTGACTTATCCGAAGCATCTGCATTGAGTACCACCTCTTCTCCTGGTTTTGGAGGAAGTTTTTTACCGTAGCGCAAAGCTGCCAGTTCCTGGTCGCTGTACTGGAGCATCATGTCGAGGTTATCACCAATCTCCTGAATTTTCTTCAACATCCTTATGGCGTACATCTCTTTTGCGAATGCCCTTCGGTAATAGTCGTTTTTCTCAATGTCGTCAATCACAGGACCTGCTTTTTTGCGTAGGATAGCTGCGTCTTCCATTTCATCTTTCGCTTTGTTGTAGAGCGAACGTATTTCATCGCGAATCATGATGCGGCTGTCAATTTTAGCCAAGTTCTCTTTCCGGAATTTGTCCACCGTTTCCTTCGTCTGGTCAAATTCCATTTTTGCCATCTCGCCTATGGCCTCCGAGTTCTGGATTTCGAGCAATGATTTCTTGAAATAAAGTTTTTCGGCTTCGCGGTCGAGTTTGCGTTTCTTGCTTTCGCTTTTCGCGTTTTCCATTTCGGCTTCTGCCAAGAAAATCTCGTCTTGTATTTCAGAAATTCTTTCGCGATTATTCACTTTAAGGCTGTCTGTTTCCTGTGCGGCTATAATTTCATCCAGCGCTCCGGTTTCATAGGAGATAATGGATTCTTCTTCTTTCACCGACTTGAATAATTCCTGTATCACTAAGGCGTCATCTTCTTCATCGCTCGGTTCTTCATCCCCTTTTTCATTATGTGCCTCGCCCTCGGTTTCGGTTTCAACATCTTTCGACAATTCTTCCATTTCATCCTCTGCTGTGCTACCAGGAGGAGTTGCATTGAGCACCACTGCGGTGGTGTCGGCTGGTGCATCGCTGGCTGCAGCCGTGAGGTCGAGATCGGAACGGTAGTTCAAAAGTTTAATAGTGGCGGCATCCTGCTCGTTCAAAATTTCACTCAGCAGGTTTTTCAATTTCTGTTGCTCTCTTCCATCATTGGTATCGGAAATTTTTTCCTGCGTTTCTTTTCTTAAGTTTTCCAAAGAGGCAACATAAGATTCAGAAAGTGTCACCTGATCGCGCAGCTTGTTTGCAGCCACTTCATCATTCTCAATTATGTCACGGTTTCCTTCATCAAAGGCAGCGCGGTAAGGCATCACACCTGATGTTTCTTTTTCAAGGGAATTCATGGCTTGTGTGTAACGCGCATCATTTTGTGCAAAGGCATCTAATGCAGCCGGTTCAATGGTGGATGATGCTGCCAGAGCATTTTCCTTGCGGGCAACTTCCAGATTTTCGATGGTTTCTTTTTTCAAATTCATCATGCGGAGCTGTCGATCGAGTGCTGTGCCGCTCATGTTGTTGATTTCCTGCATCTGGCTATCGTAGCCCGGAGTGGCTGCGTTATATGCAAGTCGCAACTCCACAGCAACGAGCGGAGGTGCAGGTATTACAGCGAGGTCGTTCACTAGGTTGTTCCTGTAGTTGCGCAATTGCTCCAGTTCCGATTTCTCGGTTTCAGAAATTGCTGAACCAATAGTTTCTAAGGAGGAAATGGAAGCGTTTGTTTCATCGAGGCTCTGTTGTGTCACCATGCGGCTCACGTCAGGTGAGTTGTTGGCAGAAAGAGTGGATTCACGTGCACTCATCATTTCGTTCAGCGATTTGCGCTGGCCGGTGTGCGATGCAAGGCCAAGTTCTGCTTCAACTGGTTCACCAAGTAAAGCGAGCATCTGCGGATCGTGGATTTCAAGCGCAGCTATCCGGGTTTCCATTTCTCCCAGCTTCATGCGCAACGTATTCTTTTCCGATTGGGAAAGCGCAGCTACTTCAGATGTATTCAAACCAAGGTTTCCTTTTTCGGATTGAAGTCTTTCAAAAAAACGAGCTTGTCCATAAAGGTCTTCAGTTTGTTTGCCAAGTTCTTCTGACTTTATGGTTTGCTGTGTGATTTCCCTGCGTTTAGCATCGAGTGATGCCTTTGCGTTAGCGTAGTCGGATTCAAATTTTGCTTTGTCTTTCGATTTTTTTGAAGCGTTCATTTCCTGCTCTGCAATGCGCATGTCAGTCGAGAATTTTTTCTCCTCATCGCGAAGGGTTTCGAGTTTTGCCAATGCGGTTTTCTCATCCGCTTCTTTGGCCTTAGCCTTTACATAAAGCTCCGATGCAGGATTCTCATCTCCGCCACGGAGTGTTATCTGGCGTTCCTTTTCCTGTTTTAGCAAGAAAAGCGCCTGATCAAAATCCTGGTTGCTATTTGCTGATTTAAGCGCATTAGTTGCTGATTCCAGTTCAAGGAGTTTTTCATTTTCACTCATTGCATATTGCCTGGTAGCTTCCGCTGCGGCCATGGCATTAATGGCTTCGCGCTGGAGCGATTCTCCTTCTTTTGAAAGAGCTACTGATGTACGCAGTTTCTCCACATCACCATCGGTGGAGGAATACATGTTGGTGGTGGATCTTAACAGTTCGGCTTGTTTCAGTTTTGCATCGGCCTCGCTTTTCTTTTTCAATGCATAAGAATAAGCAAGGTTGGATTTGTTTTCAGCCTGTCCCACAAAAATTCTTTTTGCACTTAGATCACTTACCAACGTTTGAATAATGCTCTCCATGGTGCTGCTTTCTGCAAATCCGGCAGCGAGGGGAGCATTCTGCATGGTGCGCTCCACCAGTATGTCATCGGTGGCATCCTGTTCAAGCGCTTCCATTACCTCCGGTGTGGCATTCACATCCAGCCCTGCTTTTTTTCGCAGCATGTCGGCAGCAAGTGTTGCTAGGTCTTCGTTGAGCGGGGATTCGAAATAATTGGTGATGATGAGTTTTTCCATTCCACCTTCCTTCACCAATTTCAATTCTTGTTTAAGAGCAACAGGTGAGTCGAAAAATGGAACACTCACAATGCCTTCGTGAATGACGGGCGAATTTTCAGTGCTTACGCAAAATTTGTATTCGCCTGCTTTCGGGATGTAGAGAATGTATCGTCCGTCCGCTTCGCTTGTCATAGCATCGAAAACGGTGCGGTTGGTTCCTGTTTCCTTTACGCTTATGCGGGCCATTTTCTGGTCGGGATTTATCTCAGAAACAAAATCGCCCTTGAGATAAGTAATCTGGAGTGGAATGCCTTCTACAAACACGTTGTACACACTAAGATGGTCGTGGTCGCTGGTGCGGCCACTTGCAAACCATGCTTTCCTGTTCAGCGAATCCGCGATATAGAAAATATCATCATCAGGTGTGTTGATGGCGAAGTCGAGATTTACAGCAGGTCCGAATGTGTTATTGCTTTTGTCCAACTCGCATTTGAAAATGTCGTAACCGCCCATGCTGTTGTGACCCTTTGATGCGAAGAATAATGTTTTTCCATCGCTGTGCATGAAACTGAAATCTTCATCGTACTTCGTATTTACACCACCCTGCAGCTTTTCCGAGGTGGAAAACTTGCCATCGGGGAGAATTTGTGCGGAGTAGATGTCTTTGCCGGTAGAGCCATCTTTTCCGAATGATGAGAAGTAAATAACGGTGCTGTTGCCGGGGTAATGAATCACTCCCGGTTCAGTGCTTTTCTCATCGAGTTTAGTTTTTAGTTCGGCTGGCAGGGCAAGAATTTTCCCACCTATATCTTCAAGGTTCATATAGCGGAAAAAGTTTGCGCGGTCGCTTTCCACTTTATTCATCACCACCACATCTTTCATGTTGGCAAGCAGGCCGGTGCCGTACTGGCACATCTCAATGCTGCGAATCACATCGGTCTTTGTCGAAATTTTTTCGTCCACCATCTTGTCGAATTCCTGGTAGGCTTGTATCGCATCGCGAAACTGGTAGTTGAGATGGTAGGCCTTGCCGAGAAAGTACCAGGCCATTGGCTCTTCCACATTCTTCTTTGTGGCGAAACTCAGGTGTTTTATGGCTTGGCCCTTATCCGCCTGTCCAAAAATGGCACACGCCCCAAATTTGTAATTGTAAGTAGCATCTTGTGGATGGAGGCTCACCAGTTGTGAGTAGAGCGGAAATGCCTTGAGGTATTGGCCGCTTTCGAAATAAGCATTAGCTTCTTTGGCCAACTGTGCTTCAGTAGTCTTTTGGGCGGACGCGCTCACCACCGAGAGGGCAAGCATTGCAATGAATAAATTTCTTTTCATGCGCATGAGAATCTTTGTTGCGGCTTTGGCTTCGCGGTGTGTTACCGGGTGGCTTCAGCCAGGTTCATTTATTTTAAACAGTAGCAGCGGATGGTTTACCTGCCATAACAGGCTTTAACGATTCTCTTTCCCGTGGGTTGCAATTTATGTCCTGTTTTTAGACGAAAGATTCTTTTTCCCATGACAGATGTACAATGCCCTTTGTTTAAACCATGCGAAAAGGGTTCCATTATTTGTCGTTGCCACTTTCACCATGTTATTCATTACAAGCCGTTCCAAATGCTGCCATAAAGATGAGCAAATCGGAAACGTTGATGATGCCATCATTATTGAGGTCGCCTGGGCATTCAATACAACCCTCGCAGGTACCATCATCGTGCGTGGCGAGTGGGTCGTAATTCAAAGCGCAGGTTTGTGTGCAGCCAAAACAGGATTCGAAATCGCACAACGTGCAATCATTGTAAGTTGCTGCTGCATTGTAGTTGCAGGCGTTCGACTCCAAACAACCGGGCGTACCGAATAGACAAGAGCCATCATCCGTATTGGCCGCGGGGTTGTAATTGTTAGCGGACTGATCCGTGCAACCCGGAATTCCGAAATCGCAAGATCCGTCATCCACGTCAGCAACGGGGTTGTAGTTAAAGGCTACCATGTAGGTACAGCCCGGAATACCTTCGGTGATGAGCCATTCCAATTCGTTGCTTTTTCGGGTGCAGCTGCCATTGTTCACCGTTGCATACCAAGTTCCATTTGCATTGGGCGAATAAGAATTGACACTGCCAGTGGTGGCCACCATCGCCCCCTCATTCCACCACCAGTACTGTAAGCCACCACTAGTTGCGGTCAGGCTTCCATTACCATCCGATGAAAGAACAGGCGAGAAACTTCCGCACTCATCTTCCACCTTGTAGATAGTTCCTCCGATGCTCACCAAATAAAGTTCGCCTGAACTGCTGATACCAAAAGCCACTCCGCCAAAACCGAGACCGGGATCCGCTACATCTTCCGAAAACCCACCAATGCCGTTGGGAAAAAGCGTCCTTATTCCGCCCTCACAATAATCCGTGAGAAAATAATATCCGTACATGCCGGGGTAAGTGCTGCCGCGATAAACAATACCACCTGTGATGCTACAGTAATCATCCTGCCCACCATGATTGTAGTCGGCAACGGGAAAATCGTAGTTGTTGATGCCATTGCAACCGGAAAGGTTAAAGGAGGCGTTGCCTTCGTAGCAGCGCCAACCATAGTTGCTGCCTCCCGGACTACCGGCTGGTTCAAAATCAATTTCCTCCCAAACGTTTTGGCCCACATCACCAATCCATAAGTCGCCTGTCAGATCATCAAATGAAAACTTCCACGGATTCCGCATTCCCAAGGCCCATATTTCAGGCAGCGTATCGGTTTGGCCGAAGAAAGGATTGGTGGGAGGTATTGCATAAAGAGTTCCGTTATCCACATCAATGCGCAGCATCTTCCCTAAAAGCTGCAAGGGATCCTGTGCGCGATTGTTAGGATCGCCACCGCTTCCACCATCACCCATCCCTATATAGAGATAACCATCAGGCCCAAAGGCCAGGTGGCCGCCATTATGATTGCTGAAATCTTGCGGAATTGTAATAATAATAGTTGCGCTTAGCGGATTGGCCACATTAGGATTTGCACTCACGGTATATCGGGCCACCACTGTATTGAAACTGGTATTGGTGTAGTTGATGTAAAAGAATCCATTGTCAGCATAATTGGGATGGAATGCCAACCCCAGCAGCCCACGCTCGCCACCGCTTGAAAGAACACCCGACACATCAAGGAATTTGCCAATGGCAACTCCCGAAGTATCCACAATTTCAATATCACCCTGATCTTTTTCAAGGATGAACAACCGATGGTCGCCTGCGTTGTAAATGCCGCATGGCTGAAGGTAGCCGCTTACAAATTCTGTTAGGTCAACATCTGGCGGTGTTGGATTTTGAGCGAGCAGATGATGGATTGGAAAATTGAAAATACAGAATGACACAAATAGGATAGATGTTTTCATGTTGTAAATAGTTGGGGTTGTTCAATTAGTTTGAAAGATTGAAAACCGTGTTCGCAGCGAATGTAGAGCTAATTTCAATCGATGCGTGTTATTGTTCCGAAAACAAGTCAAGCCAAAATGACCGGGAAGAATAACAAAAGATCAGTCCGAAAACTTGAAATTGACCTCGCAATATGTGTTCTGGAAATGGAACAACTACCTAACATCTATCAGTTCAGCGAGAATTGAATTTTGGGGTAATCTCATTTTCGTTTCAGGGAAGAAGAAGTGAACTATCTCCGTAACTGAGAAAATTATACCGATTGCTTAATGCAAAGTCATAAATCAGACGCCAATCTTTTCCTACAAGAGCCGCAATTAGTAGAATTAGTGTACTTTTTGGAAGATGGAAATTGGTGATAATTCCTTTTGCTATCCTGAACCTGTAACCCGGAGCAAGCAGTAATGCGGTGCGTGCACACAAGAATTCTTCACCTCTGGAATCAAGGTACTTCAAAAGCGATATAAGACTTTCTTCTTTAGGAATTTCGTGATCATTGAGCTCGTAGGCCTCCCATTGCTCCAGTGAAAATTGCTGCTCAGATTGAAATTTTCCAGTTAACAATTTTACACCTAACCAGTACAGAGATTCGAGCGAACGCAGCGAAGTGGTTCCTACGGGAATAATTTTTTTTTCTGACAAAATCAGCATTTCAATTACGGAACGATGCACTGAAAAATACTCATGGTGCATGATGTGTTCACCCAAGATTGATGATGTTACCGGCTTAAATGTACCAGCACCTACATGCAAAGTCAGAAAGGAAATGCGAGATCCGTTTGATTTGAGCGTTTCTATGATTTCCCGTGTGAAATGAAGTCCGGCAGTAGGTGCTGCCACGGAACCTTCGTGTGTTGCGAAGACTGTTTGGTAGCGCAATTCATCACTGGCTTCAGCCTCACGGTTAAAGTAAGGAGGCAATGGAATTATTCCTGCAGCCTCAAGCACTTCGGAAAATGAAAGATGACCTGGTTGCCAGCGAAAATGAATAATGAATCCATCGTGCACGGGTTCTTCCATCTGTGCTGAAAGCGTGAGTTCCTGAAGGTCCAATTTTCCGAATGCCGCTGTGAGCACCTCTCTACCCTTCCATTTTTTCGCTCCGCCCACAAGGCATTTCCAACGGCATTCATGTTTCTTTTCCAGTCCCTGTTCCATACTGATGCCCATTGGTTCAAGGCAAAAAATTTCAACCACGCCACCGGTAGCTTTATGGAAATGAAGCCTTGCATGAATTACACGAGTGTCGTTAAGTATGAAATGGTATTGATCGAGCGCCAATTCTGGCAGGTCAGAGAATTTTTTTTCCGTCAGTATTCCTTTAGTATAAACCAGCAGCTTCGATTCTTCCCTGAGGGCAAGGGGATGTGCGGCAATGCTATCCTGGGGAAGGGCGTAATCAAAATCTTCAATGCGAATGTGTCGCGGGTCGGTCATAGAGTGCGTTGGCGAAACTAAACAGCCAGTAAGAACAAGAAAATTAGTGGACAGAAAGTCTTTAAAAAACCGAAGCCGGACGTTTCCGGCTCCAGGTTCTAAACCTTAACTAAAACTAACTATACTATCAGATGCGGCCTTTGATAATGCGGGAGGCCGCTGCCCGAGTTCTTCTGTGAATTGCTTCACAACGCCACACACGTCAATTATTGTGCTGAGGTTGCATTGTTTACATTTTTTAGAGAATTCATTTTCCGGTCAGTCGTGTATTTCTGTCAACACCACTACCATATCATTTTTTATTTCATACGCCAGCGCCATTGGTAGGCAAACCAAGTCCAAGGCTTCTTCTAGGTTATTATTCCTGAAATTTCCGTTGTACATTTTGCCTGCAACGTTTGGAGCCTCAACAGTGATATTGAACTGACGTTCCAATTCTTCCAACACCACTTCTAGCGGTTCGTCAGTGAAGAAAAATTCACCTTCGCGCCAGGTTTTCCGGTTCGTGTCAAAATCAGATTTTACAAATTCCGTATTCTCAACACTTCCCATTTCTCCCTGTGCGAGTTTAACTGTCTTGCCATCCGATTCTAGCTTAACACTTCCTTCGAAACAGCAAACCCGGAAATTTCCATTCCGATCGAAAACGTTGAATTCAGTTCCTGTCACTTCCACAACTCCATGGACACTATGCACCTCGAATTTGCTGCCTTCGGCCACATCAAAATAAGCTTCTCCATTTAGGGAGATTTCGCGGGTTACCCATTTTGGGTTGTAGGAAACCGAGGAACCGGCATTGAGAGAAACCACCGATCCATCTGGCAACGTGTGATTCTTTATTTGCTCAATCGTGTTTGCAATCAAAACTGTTGATTCATTTTTAGGCCAGAAGTAAAAGGTGCCAAAAGCCAGCACAGTGGCAGCTGCCGCCACTGATACCCACCTGCGATAATTAAACTGAATAACTTTAGTAACAGGTTTGATTGAAGCAATTCTTTGCTGCAATGCAACCCATGCCTCATCCTCAGTTTTAGTAGATGGCACTTTCCAACCCTTCAATATTTCCTCGTACTTATTCATCTTGCGCTCGTGTTCTTCATTCTGTTTGTCGGTGTCCGGTACAAGATTTTTTTCATCTACCCTACCGCATTAAGTTTTTTTTCATGGGTTAACATAGAGGTCAACAATAAAAGAACTGACTCCTGTAAAGAAGCCTTTTCCGCCTTGGATATTTGTTGGGCCTTCAGTAACCAAGTTTCGGAAATCAGACGGTGAATAGAAAAAAATCTCCTCGTATTGCCGGTCAATGCAATACACTGTGAGACGGTGATGACCATAATGTGAAAAAAAGTTCGCCACCATTATAGCATTACTTCCCAGAACGGGCAAGCCATAGTACGTTTCGAACAAGCCTGATTCAGCATAAGGGAGGGGTGATGGATTTTCTTCGAGGTTTTCCAGTTTCAAAATAAATGAATGGCCGGCAACATCATTCCAATTGAGAAAAAATGCGGCTTCATTTGGATTATCGGGATCAACCGTGAAAGTGTCTGTATTAAGGGAATTGAAATCAATGCCAGGTGGAATAATTGCTGTTGATTCAAGAATATCCGACCCTGAAAAAACTTTAAGGTCGTATGCCTTTCCAGATTCTGGCACCAGGCTGCTGGTTATGTTTATGAGGTAGCCATTTGAATAGAAGAATGGGTAGATGTTGTTTTCATCATCGGTTATCATGGCGTAAGATTCATTGAGTGTTGATGACGTGCTGAAAGGAAATGAAAGAAGTTGAAGGGTATCCATCGCTACACCTTCTTCCATAATTCCGGCAACAACTACTTCCCGAGGTTCGTTTTTCCAGCAGGAAGAAAACAACAACAGCAGACTATAGGCGGCAAAAATTTTCCTCATCAGAATTTTAAAGAAAAGTTTATGGAAGGTGAAAATCCTGTCATGCGATCTTGCCGCTGCCCTACGATGAAAGATGCGCCTTCTTCATTATTGCCAACGGCAAAATATTGGTAGTTGCGAATGTTTCTGCGGTTATAAATATTAAACAAAGACAAATTCAGTTGGCCATTGGTTTTTCTTATGGCGAACGAATACGAAACTGCCGCATCCAACCGGTGGTAGGCTGGCAGGAAATGACTGTTGATGTTCCCAAATACAGGAAGTGTTTGCGTGTTGCCGTTCACCAATTCCAGTTCATAAGTGCCCAGCAACGGGGTGAATGATTTTCCGGAGCCGTAAAAAAAGGCAAGCGAAAAATCCCACCGGTCGAGTTTCAATTGATAAATAAATTTTACTTCAAGTTCTTGTTGAAATTTTTCGCGAATCATTTCCTGTTGGTATCCCGTAAATTTATTCCATGCATACGTAAGTACTGAGCCGGCCACCCAGAAGTGATGCCTGCGAATGTCCTTTTGAACGAGCACATCAACGCCATGAATTTTTCCTTTGCCCGAAATTATATCAGGTGCATTGTTCCCCGAAGTGAAAGCGTAAACTCCCACATCTTCGGTTACTCCGTCATTTTGTTTGAAATAAGTTTCGAGGTCAAGTGTCCATCCATGAGTTTGGTAATTCAACCCAGCGGAAAACTGTTGCGATGCAAGGATCGGAACCAGCGAGTCGTCACTCAGTTGCCAGTAATCCGGATTGTTGAGGAAAAGACTTTGCGATTGTACACGATGAATTACCTGGTGATAAATGCCGGCAGAGGCTTTTAGAGCAAGATTTTTTTTAACCGGGAAGGATAGAGTGAGCCGAGGCTCGGTAAAAACTTCGGAGGTTATCGAGTAGCTGGTCAGGCGTATTCCTCCATTTGCTTTAAACCAATAGGCAATTTTCCATTCATCCTGCACAAAAAGTGTGATGAGCTGTGCCTGGTTTTTTTCTTCAAGGATAAAAGATTCTTCGCTATTGAGAATCACTTTGTGCTGTGTGATGTAATGATTGAATTCGGTTCCAAAAAAAACAGAATGTGCTTTTTGATGAACGTTGTGATGAAGCCGCAAGGTCAGGTCGCTCAATAAGTTTTCTTCATCATGCGTGGTGGTTTGAGTGATGTTGCTGAGCAAATCAGTGGATATGTCATCAGAAAAAAGTTCAGAAAAAAATCGTGAGTAACCGGTCGAGAATTTCGTTTCGTTGTTGGGATTCCACTCCCTTCGCCAGTTGAGGCCATATCCTGCATTGCGCCATTCGGAAAGATCGTTGAAGCGCTCAAGAAATAGATCACCTGGAGTTTGGCGTTCAAAACCAAATTGCAATTTATCCTTTCCCTGATAGTGAGTGAGCGTGAAATAATCACGGGCAGAAACCTGTGAAGAAATTTTGGCGGTGAAATCGTAAAATCCAAAATCAGGAACTGAGTCGGAGTCGAACAAATTGATGTCGGCAGCATCGGCTGATGTGACGTTGGTGTTGTACAGGTTATTGAACAAGTTGCGGTAAAGTGGGCTGAACAACACATCGGTATAGGCCCTGCGTGCCGCAACCATAAACGAAGTTTTTTCATTTTTTCCAATGGGGCTTTCCAGCATCGCGGAAACACTAAGCAGACCAACATAAATTTGTGCCGATGGTTTTTTGGTGTTGCCATCTTTTGAAATCATTTCCACTATGCCCGCAATGCGTCCGCCCTGGGCAGCGGGGAGCGAACCCTTGTGCACACGGATGCTTTGAATAGTCTGTGGGTTAAACGCACTGAAAACACCGAAAAAATGATCGAGATGATAAAGAGTGAAACCATCCATGGTAACCATGCTTTGGTCGGTATCGCTTCCGCGAATAACCAGCCCGCCCGAATTTTCCGAAGTGCCATCCACTCCGGGAAGCAATTGCGCAACTTTCAGCACATCGGGTTCGCCCACTGTGCCCAATACACTGAGGTCGTTGAGACTCAGCTGCACCAATCCTATTACTTCAGTTGCCTTTAACAAACTGACAGCATCACCATAAACCACAGCCTGTGGCATCAGGCCAATGCTCTCATTCATTACAATGGTTTTCACGCTGTTCACCCGTGAGGGTGTGAGTTGGTAACGTAAGGTTTCATAACCAACATTGCTAAGAATAAGTGTGCAGGTGTCGCATGGAATAAGGGCAAGAAAAAATTTCCCGTTTTCATCGCACACAGCGCCCTGGTTAGTTCCGTCAATGGTAACTGTAGCAAAAGGCAGTACTTCTCCGCTTTTTTCATCGCGAACTGTGGCCGACCATTGAAAATTGGTTCGCACCGGTTGAACAGATGAACTTTGATTAGGCCCGGGGAAAATGACATAGGTATTACCCACCAATTTCCATTGAAGTTTTGTGTTATCCAAAACTTCAGTGAGCGCAGCGGAAATTGTTTTATTATCTATATCTAATGTGACGTGGATTTTATCACATTCCACAGCATCAAAAGCAAATCGCAGATCGTTTTCACGTTTCCATTTTCTGAAAATTTCGGTGAGCGATGTGTTTTCAAATTGACCACTTACGCTCACTTCGTTCTGTGCATTGCTTTGTTGAACCAGCAATAGAAAAATGATTAGTATAAGTGGATAAAGTTTCATTTCACGAATCACAAATTACGAAGTACGAATTAAGAAATACGCAACCACGTACTTCGAAAATCGTCAGTGCTTGTTGCCGCCCTATAGCTATCGGGACGCCTTTTGCCTCTCCTGTTTATCAAAAATCAAATCTCGACACCGAGTTTTTCGCGAAGAATCTTCAACACTTTCGACATTCTTTTTTCAATGGCTTTTACCGACAGTCCCAGGCGAGCGGCAATTTCATTGTAGGTGAGGTCTTCCAGTCGGTTCATCAAAAATACTTCGCGGCCTCCCTGCGGAAGTTGGCTGATAACGCGCTGGAGGTGTTCTTCGTATTCTTTCATTTCAGCGACTTTTTCCGGAGTGTCGGTATCGCGGTCAGCCGTAGGTGCTTTTTGGAATTTGTAACGAAGTTGGTTTCGCTTCAGTTGGTTCACCATAAGGTTGTGCGCAATAGTGTAGAGGTAAGCTTTGATGGTTCGCTTATCAATGCGCTGCCGTGTTTCCCACAATTTGACAAAAGCATCCTGCGCAAGGTCTTCGGCCATCACCCCATCGCCACAGCGGTAATAGATAAAGTTGCGGATGGGTTTGTAAAATTCGCGGAAAGAAGCCTGGTACTCCACCGTGGTAAGTTCCTCATAAAGGGGAGTGTCGGGTTTAAAAAGACTAAATATCACAAGAGGTTTTTAGCGCCCCGAATTTATTCATCCCGAAAAAATTTGCTGTTTTTCCAAGTCATGTAGTTTCATTCAATGGCACAGATCAAGATGCAGTGCAATGCAGGAGATTGCATGATTCTAAAATGAAATGAATATTGCGAATCTCAACCAACATGCTTACAGGCCCATCCCTTATCTCCCGAAAGGAGGGCATACGCACTCATATTAGTAGCTCCGTTGCCCTTCCTTTTGGGAGGTTAGGGATGGAAAATTCAGAAGAGAATTATGGTCCATGGGCAAGATTCCCGACTATCATTTGAAATGAAATCGAACAAGAAATGAGGAAAAGGTTTTGCTTTGCGCAATACATTTTTTGAACACGATCATGCAGGAAAAAACACTTATCATTGGAGCATCGGGTCAGATAGGCATTGAACTCACGATGGCTCTCCGTGCTTTTCAAGGGAATGAAAACGTGGTGGCATCGGACATTCGCACATCAGATAATAGAGAGTTGAACAACGGCCCGTTCGAAGTGCTCAACGTGCTCAACCTTGATGAGTTATACACGATGATTTCCAAACACAACATTACCGGGGTTTATCATTTAGCAGCACTGCTAAGTGCCACATCGGAAAAAAATCCGGTACAGGCCTGGGACCTCAATATGAACGGGCTTTTCAACGTCCTCAATCTCGCCCGGGAAGGGAAATTGAAAAAGATTTTCTGGCCATCGAGCATTGCCGTATTTGGTCCATCAACACCAAAAAAGAAAACCCCGCAATACACTGTGATGGAACCCAATTCGGTTTACGGCATTTCGAAACTTGCCGGGGAAAGGTGGTGCGAATACTATCACCAGAAATTTGGTGTGGATGTGCGCAGCCTGCGCTATCCCGGCCTAATAGGCTATCGCTCGGAACCAGGAGGTGGCACCACTGACTATGCCGTGGATATTTTTTATCACGCCCTGCAAAGCGGCACCTACCAAAGTTTTCTTGCGCCCCATACCATGCTGCCCATGATGATGATGGACGATGCCATTCGCGCCACTATTTCTATGATGGACGCACCCCGGGAAAAGATTGCCATACGCTCCAGTTACAATCTTGCGGGAATGAGTTTTACACCTGAACAACTTGCTAAGGAAATAACCCGATACATTCCCAACTTCACCATCACTTATCAATCGGACTTCCGCCAGGCCCTTGCTGACTCGTGGCCTGAGTCCATTGACGACAGTCACGCCAGAAACGATTGGGGTTGGAAACCGGAGTTTGATACCGAGCGTTTAGTGTCTACTATGATTTCTGAGATTAGGGCGAAGTTGAAGTAGGCAGTCAGTAGTCAGCAGCAGGCAGTAAGCAGTTGGCATTGGGCAGCCGTGCTTTTAAACATCTGCCGACTACTGGCTGCCGACTGCCAACTAAAAAAACGTAACCCTTCCTTCCTTCATTGCGTAAAGCGGTTCAATTCAAAAAGAAAGTTGAACTAAATCTTTACCTAACATGACTAACCTAACCTTTCGTATTACAACTTTTGTCGTGGCTATTTGCCTCGGCATTTCTGCTTATGCTGCTGACTACGGTGGCGGCAAAGACCTCAACAAAACTGATGAAGCCGGCCAACGCCAGGGCTATTGGTTAATAAAAGGCTACATGGTGAACGATCAGGCCTACGGCCCCGATGCGCTGGTGGAGGAAGGTGAGTACAAGGACAATCGCAAAGAAGGTCTCTGGAAAAAATACTGGCCTAACGGCAAAACGAAAAGCGAAATTACTTACCTATCAGGCAGGCCGGAAGGGTCTTACAAAATCTATTACGACAATGGCAAGGTGGAGGAAGATGCCAACTGGATAAGTGGTAACAATACGGGCGAGTTCAAACGATTTCATGCCAACGGCCAGCCGCAGCAACTTTTCACATTTGCCGATAATGGCAAACGAAACGGTGTCCAAAAGTATTTCCACGAAAACGGAAAAGTGGCTATGGAAGTGAACATAAACATGGGCACAGAACAGGGTATGTGCAAGCGCTATAACGAAGACGGTACACTGAAGGAAGAATCACAGTTTGCTTCAGGAGATGTAAAACCAGGAACCCTGAAAGAATACACCGACAAGGCTGGTGGAGAAGACGTAGTGGCCGACCCGCACAACAATGAAATGGGCAAACCGGCTCCTGCTGTAAACACGGATAAGGTGAACGAGGCTACCCAGTTTAAACCCAATGGCTACAACATTATGTACAACAAACTGGACCAGATGACACAGGTGGGACAATTCAAAGACGGCAAACTATCGGACGGAAAGTGGTACATATATAATAGTGATGGCTTGCTGATGCGGATCGAAGTTTACCGGAAAGGAAAATACCTTGGCACTGGAGTATTGGAAGATGAATAGTTCTTCATGTTGTTTTACATAACTAAACCTGAACCTTCTCAGTTCAAAAAGATGCCCTTGTGGAAACGCAGGGGCGTTTTTTTTTTGATTGAGTGAACAGGAGGTGATTCGGGCATATTGTTTTTCGTCAAGCAAACGTTTGCTTTCACCACGTGGTTCGACAAGCTCATCGTGACATTGCCCTTTGTCTTTACCAACTGCCATTTACATTTCTTTGCCCCCTGAAACAAAAAACACCCACATGAATAAGAGCATTCATAATCCTCGTTTCTTCTGGTTCATTTTCAAGAAGAGCATCAAGTCATTTGCAAAAACCGATGGCTTTTCGCTGGGGGCTGCATTGTCTTATTACACTGTGTTTTCTATTGCGCCCATTTTCATTATTGCTATTTCCGTGGCAGGATTAATTTTTGGTGCAGAAGCGGTGCGCGGTCAATTGAGTTCGCAGATTGAAGGAGTATTGGGAGTGCAGGGTGCTGAGCAAATTGAAAATATGATAGCCTCGGCATACAAACCCGGAAGCGGATGGCTGGCCACCATTCTCGCCACTCTGTTATTGATTGTGGGAGCCACTACCGTATTCGGGCAGCTCCGGTCATCGCTCAACACCATTTGGGGAGTGATACCAAAACCAAAACTTGGCATCAAAAAATACGTGCTCGACCGGGTGCTGTCTTTTGGAATGATAGTAAGCATTGGATTTTTGCTGCTCGTTTCGTTGATAGCACAATCGGTGGTGGTAGGGCTTTCCGGTTTTCTTACCAGAGCCTGGTCTGATGGGGCCGTGGTGCTTTTATACATCGTGGATTTCATCCTGTCATTTGGCATCACATGGTTGTTGCTTGCGCTCGTTTACAAATTCATGAGCGATGCTAAGGTGAAGTGGCGCTTTGTGTGGTTGGGTTCAGCAGTTACTGCCATTCTCTTCGGACTTGGTAAATACCTGCTGGGCCTCTACATAGGTCAAACTGATTATTCCGATACTTATGGTGCAGCAGGATCGCTGGTGTTGTTGCTGGTATGGGTTTATTATTCGTCCCAGATTTTATTTTTCGGGGCCAAGTTTACCCAGACCTACACAGAAGAACGCGGATCGCAAATTATCCCAAACGAATATTCTGTCAGGCGGGAGGAGATTGTAATTGAAGGAGGGAAAAAAGTGAACACTGAATAAGCACACAAACCAAATGTTCTCCAATGCTTAACACTACTTCACACGGTTTAACAGCACACCTTCAAAGGGTGCACATACTTTCGTGCGGTCAATCAAAAACACAAACAAAAATTTTTGTCGGTTATGAATAAAAAAATTTACTTTCTGCGGTCAGCCGCATTGTTGGTTGCAGCGTTGATCGCTGTTTCGACTTTCGCTCAATCGGTTGCGAAAATCCAAATCAAAAAAACCGAAAACGGAGTAACCACCGAAGAAACCCGAGAGGTGCCTGTAACCGAAGGGCAGGACATTCAATCTATCCTGATGGAAATGGGTGTACTGGATGAATTCGGGAAACTTAAGGACGGTCAATCGTTCCAGATCAGTATCAGTAAAAATGATGCAACAGAAGGTTTCCAAAACATGGAATTGGATTTTGCTCCTGTTTACCCTCCGGCACCTGGCGAGCCGCCATTGCCGCCCATGATGAGGGATGATGAAGGAGGCCACGCATTCCTAGGTGTAATGCTCAAAGAAACGGTGGAGAATATCAACGGTGAAGAAACATCGAGCGGTGCAGTTATCAGCGAAGTTATTTCAGGAACAGCTGCCGAAGAAGCAGAACTGCAAGCGGGAGATATCATAGTTGAAATGGATGGAAACGAAATAACATCGGTGCGTGATGCCATAGACTATGTGCAATCCAAAGAGCCGGGCGACAAGTTGAAAATTGAAGTTCAGCGCAACGGCAAAGTGGAAAAAGTAAACGCCAAACTGGGTGAAAGAGAAATGGACGAAGGAATGTTTATGCGCGAACCCGGGCGCCAAAGATTAATGGAACTGGAGATGCTTGAAAATTTTGGCAACAGCCAAAATATCGGCAACATGGAATTCAAGTTCGATGGCGATTCGATTATGATATTCTGCCCCTCTGCACCCAATTGTATTTGCCCGAATGATTCTATGAGAATATGCCAGCCCTTTAGCTGGAGCGATGAAGGATTCGAGATTAAGCAGACCGCATTTCTCGGTATCACCCCGAATGAAGATCTGGAAATTCCTGGTGTTCCGGTCAGCATCGTTCCTGGAACATCATCCGAAAAAATGGGACTGATGAGTGGTGATGCCATCACTGAGTTTAATGGCATGAAGGTGGAAACATTTAACGCTCTGGCTGAACTTATTTCAGCAACCGAACCCGGTGCTATGGTCAACATCGTTTACACTCGCAACGGAAATGCAATGAACGCAAGTGGAGCTATAGGCCAACGCGAAATGAGCAGTTGTGAAGACATCCGCATTTTCCACGACTTTAAAGGCATGGACGAAGGCGGCAACTATTTTTTCGACTATGAATTTAATATGAATGAAGAAGACCTTGAGCAGCACATGGAATCATTGCTCGAAATGCTCGATGATCAACAAGACCAGTTGGAAGAAGAAAAGACACGCATTATGGAAGAGCTGGATGAGTACCGTTCCGGACGTTCAACCATGAACATCACTATCGAGATTGAAACCATAACAGAGGCAGAAGCAGAATTATTGAACAGGAACGCACAGCCCAAACTTGAATTGAAAAACGACCTGGAGATGAGCAGCATTTCATTCTTCCCCAATCCCAATGACGGAATGATAAACCTCAACTTCAACCTGCCGCTTGCAGGGAACCTGATGGTAGTGATGTTTGACAGCAGCGGCAATAAAGTGTTTGTGGAAGAGCGCAGCAATTTCAGCGGGGTGTACAGCAACATTATTGATATTTCGGAACACGCTGATGGTACCTACTTCATGCAGATAATGCAAAACGAAAAAAGTTACAGCAAGAAAATTGTGAAAGGAGAATAAAAATCTTCCTCATGTTATTAAGAACCTGATTAAAATTCTAAACAGGCGCTAAGAGGAATTATAGTTTGGTTATTGAAGTAAAGCCATCCGCGAAAGTGGGTGGCTTTTTTTCATTTCACGTATTCCAGCCTAACAGCATTCCACCTGACTTGAACCTCGGCAGGCGGATTGAAATAACCGAAAGCAAGATGCGGAAACTCATGACGGATTTTTTCCATTACGTTTTTTATGCCCAGGCCTGCCCCCAATTCAGTCACACCAATTTTTCCCAGGTACCAGTCGGGATCAATGTTAAAGTTGCGCCATTGAATCATACTCAGGTCGCTGTACTTTATCCAATCGCGGAGTGCTTCGTATTCCTCATTTTGGTCTGTCATGCCCGGAAAGGTGAAGTAGTTAATGCTTGCCCATCCACCCATTTTGCGCACCACGCGCGCACTCTCCCTGATGTCTTCGAACTCGTAGTTGTTCGGTAAATAATAGGCTTCGTAAATATTTTTTCTTGCTGAATTGGTGCTCACGCGGATGGAATTAAGTCCTGCTTTCATCAACTCCTCAACCGCCTTCGGTTTGCTGCCATTGGTGTTTATGTTGATAATCCCACGTGAAGTTTTAGCGCGTATTCCTTTAATCACATCGCGAATTAGTTGCCACACCAGCAGGGGTTCGCCTTCGCATCCCTGCCCAAAACTCACAATGGCGCGGTCCGCACTTTCAAGATGGGGAATAGTGAATTCAAGAATTTCGTCCACCGATGGGATAAACGTAAGCCTGTCCTGCGATGATTTTATTTCGTGTTCCGTTGGTTGGAAAGAAATGCAGCCAAGACAATTGCTGTTGCAGGCAGGCGAAACCGGAATGGGACATTCCCATCTTCCCATAAAAAAATTTCTTGCAGCAGGACATGTGTAGGTGAGCGAACAGTTTTTTCCCAAGTGTTGTATCAACCGGTTTCCAGGATGTTCGGCTAATCTCTTTTTAGTTTTTTCAATAATTAGTTCCCTGTCAAATTGTTCGAAGTCCTGCCTGTTGTCCGGATCAATGCGAACAGCTGTGGTATAAAATTTTCCGTCCAGCCAACCCACCACCGTATAGGCATAAAGTGGTAGTGTGGGAGCTTCTTCTTCATCTGTGCCGAATGCAGCGAGATACGTTTGTGTGTTGGCAGGAGAAATAAGTGCAGCCACAGCTTGAACATCTTCAAGAATTTCGAACTCACCGGTTTCTATACTCAATCCATACGGCCTTCTTCCGGGCAATGTCCACAGGTCACAACCTTCGGGCAGTGGAATAAAATCTTCTGGCGAAAGCGGAAGCACATCATACCCCGATCGGCCCACGGCTTCATAGCGAACGTCTTCGAAGATATTTCCTTCTTCGTTGGCAAAAACCATGTATGGAACTTTTTTGGGATGCACTCAAGTCTTAATAATGGTATAACTCACTTCATAACGCCCTCCTCAAAAGCCATCTTCATTTTCTCCATCATAACAAGTGTGGCGGGGCACCGGTGCAGATTATCAGTGTACACTTCGTAGTCGAGCCACCTGCGAAAGTGAAGGTGCGGAAATCCGGAACAATCACTTGGGCGTATTTCGTAAATGGTACACATACCCGATTTTTTGTGGAAGAACTGGCAGGGCGTATCCTGGTTCACTATGTCACCGTTCTCTTCATCAATCATCAGCCACTTATCAAAAAATTGTTGGTAGGTCATCCCCAGGTGTGCAGCCACACGATTCACTTCTGCCTTTTTCCAAGTGGGGGTCATTGTGAGGCAACAATTCCCACAAGTAAGACAATTGATTTCCTGCCATGTTTCAGCCTCCATTTTTTTTGCGGTGCTTGCAAGATTGCGTGGCTTTTTCTTTTCAATCTTGTTCAGGAATGCCTTGATGCCTTTTCGCTTTTGCGCAGCCCTGTTGCTGTAGTATTTAACGTCAATCTTTTTGGTGGCCATAATTTTTTTGCGGGGAGGGCGAATATATTCTAGCTCACGCAAAGGCGCGAAGGAAAAATTGCAAAGAATTTTGATGGCGAAAACAAAAAATGAACATAAGTTGAACGAATCATTGCACGAAAAAATTCATTGCACCTTCGTGCCGCCCTTAATGGATGAGACTCTTTTCTGTGCGCCTTTGCAAGAGATTGTAATTTCGACACTTTCACTTATTCTATGATGAAATATTTTGCTGCTGCTGTTGCTTCACTTCTTTTTTTTTCTTGTAATGATATAGCCCCATCGGTCACATCGGGGCCTTCTGAAATCAGGAGCCACTCGGAGTCCGAAGTGCTGAGTCATCCCGGGTGGTCGCGCAATGCAACGATTTACGAAGTGAACATCCGGCAGCACACGCCCGAGGGAACATTTGCTTCTTTTGAAAAAGATATTCCACGGTTAAAAGAAATGGGTGTGAAAATTCTTTGGCTGATGCCTATCCACCCCATCGGTGAAAAAAACAGGAAAGGAACGTTGGGCAGCTACTACAGTGTGCGCGATTACAAAGGCGTAAATGCTGAATACGGAAACGTGGATGATTTTAAACGCCTTGTGAGAAAAGCACATGAAGCAGATATGAAAGTGATTCTTGATTGGGTGGCTAACCACAGTGCGTTCGACAATCTGTGGGTGAATGAACACAACCAATTTTATCTCCCCGACTCTACCGGCAACATACAACCCCCTCTGGGAACAGATTGGTGGGATGTGGCACAACTCGATTGGACAAGTAAAATCAACAAGCTCGATTCAGCCATGATTGATGCTCTGCAATATTGGGTGCGTGAGTGTGATGTGGATGGATACCGTTGCGATGTGGCTGAAAAAGTTCCTACAGGTTTCTGGGAAAAAGCACGCGCTGCACTGGACTCCATCAAGCCGGTATTTATGCTTGCCGAAGCTGAACGCCCAGATCACCACCTCAAGGCATTCGACATGAGTTACACTTGGGAGTTTATGCACATCTGCAACGAAATAGGTGCAGGCAAAATGACATTAAATGACATTGATAACTACATGGCCAAACAAGACACAATGTTTGCAGCCAGCGCTTACCGCATGTACTTCACTACGAACCACGATGAAAATTCGTGGAAAGGAACAGGCGAAGAAAGATTCGGGAAATACCGGCAGGTTTTTGATGTGTTGTGTTTCACCATTGCCGGAATGCCGCTGGTCTATACCGGGCAGGAAGGAGGAGAGGCTTATCCGGATGGGAGCCCCCATCGCCTCAAATTTTTCGACAAGGACACCACGCACTGGAACAATTATAAATACCAGGACTTCTACTCAAAACTTTTTCATGCTCACCTCAGCAATCCTGCCTTGTGGAATGGCGAGTACGGTGGAAAATTCAGGAGAGTAAAAACATCCAGCGATGACGTGATCTATAGTTTCACCCGCACCAGGGGAGAAAATCAGGTGCTGGTAATTCTCAACTTTTCCGACAAACCACAGAAGATTGATTTTATAGAAGAAATAGAAGGCGAATTCAAAAGCATCTTTAACAATCAGACACTTTCAATCTTCACCAAGGGTGATGTAAAACTGGCTGCGCATGGCTTCCAGGTTTTTGTTAAGTAGTGATTGTGTGGTGTTGCCTAATTCAAAAAAAAAGTCTTGCAATTGCCCTGCCTGTATCTGGCCAAGCAATTCGTACACATAAAGCACATCACTCATTTCATCCAACCCAAACCGGTCAAGCACATTCACATCATCAATGGTTTCAATGTATTCCATAGCGGCCTCCATGCCTTGAGTTACGCGAATCACTTCGGCTTTTTCGTACATGTATTGTGATTCGATCTTTTTAAAGCATGTCTAAAAAAGTGCATCTACAAATTCACTTTTGGTCTTTCCAAAATGTTCGGCAATGTCATTCAGGATTGCTGATAATGTACCTATTTTGACGGGTGCATGATTGGGTATGGTGATGTGATGTTCTCCATTCTGTTGTGTTGTCATACGTATATGACTTCCCGATTGCCTGGTATTCTCATAGCCCAGTTTGCGGCAACTCTTCACCAAATCGTCAGCCGAAATGTCGCGAGGAATTTTCATGCTGCAAAGACCAATTCCTTTACATAGTGAAAACGAACAACCCTTGGTTGCTGGTCATCAAAATGGCAGCGGATAGCGTCCTTGACCATCTCTTGCAATTGCTCCAGCGTTTCGGCTTCAGTGTAAATTGAAATGCCCAAACCTTTGGCAATGAATCCTCCCTCATCGCTTTCTTCTATCAGGAATAACAGCTCACTCATACGAAAAATATTTTTAGCGAATTTAGTTCAGAACACGAGCGAATCAGTACCATTCGCTTCACTCCCGCACCATCATCTTCATATATCGAACACCTGTTGTAATATTTACTTCAAGCAGGTAAATTCCCTTTGAAAAATGGCCAACATCAACCCTACAATCTTTGCCATAAGCCTGCTGCTGCAAAAGAATTTCGCCCAATACATTTCTTATCTCAATTGATTGCATGTTTTGTGAACTTATGATGGAAATGGATTCTGAAAATGGATTCGGGCATACCCTGAATATGGAATCCTGAATATTGAATTCTTCAACCCCAACATTTACAACTACAACAACAATCTCGCACACCAACGAATCGCAATACCAGCCACACACTTCTATTTCAAAAGTGCCGGTGTCTGCAAAAGTGTATTCCACTTCGTTGCTCATCATTTCTCCATTGGGAAAAACCAAGTGCTGTTTTCAAGATTTTGTGGTGTGGATGAAAACAGGAAAGTGGAATCGGAAAGTTGAGTCGTTGTTGCATTGAGTGTAGGCGGTGGCGTTTGAAAATTGCCAGCACAATCTGTAATTGTTACCTGAATTATCTCAGTAATTCCATATTCATGGTCGCTCCACTACCACGCGCTGTGCACTCACCCTTCCATTACCGAAATCTGCCTCGAGCAGGTAAAGACCGGGTGAAACATCTGAAACATTCAGTGTGCTGGATTTTGAATTTACCTGATGGCGAAGAACCGTTCTGCCGGAGATGTCTTTGAAGGAAATGCTGTGGATGACATCAACACCTTGAACGTTCAAAACACTTGATGTCGGGTTGGGGTGTATCAGAAAAGTATAACCAGCGTTTGTTTCCCCCACACCCACTCCGCAATCATTCCACATAGGATCACCACAAGGGTCTATGTGAAACATCCAGTGATGAGGAACATATTCTTCATCAGAAATTTCTCCTGTTATTACAAATCCACTGCTGTCGGGCGCTTCAATAATATCAAATAGATAGTTCCAGTAAGGAAAGGTGGCAATGGGAGGAAAATACTCGTGGTACCAATCCAACTCACCCGAAGCTTGTGTTTTCAGCAGAAAATGTTTGGGGAGAAAGCCCTCACCCTCGAGCGAAATTGTACTAAAGGTACCGCCATCGCTGGTGGCCTTCGATGCAAAAGCCTGCACCCCCTCTGCCTGTATATCCCACTCAGGTAAGAAATAAGACTGGTCCCAAACCGGTTGCATTTCGACCGGGTCGAACAACATAAGATGCGGTGTGAAAATGCTCCAGTCGTTGCCGTCCTCATCTTCGCAATAGTGGTAAAACACATTCACCTTGCCGTCAGGCCGAAGCGATGTAACCGGCCAGCCGCCACAACCCAAATTCTCGTTGAGAGGAAAGGAATAATTCTCCCCGAAAGAACCATCGTTTACATTGACCTTGATTAGTAACAATTCCCCATCTGGTTCATAAAACGGAATGAAGGAGACGCCACCGGCCAGAAGAACAATACTGTCATTGAGTACCACACCATTTACAAAATGAAAATCAAAATCATCTTCCAAGATATGGAGCGAATCGGAAAGTATGTTGCCGTCCGCATCCAGTGTGGTAAACCTGTAGCCATTGTAATCCCAGGTTGCCGTGGTGGTGGTGTCCGCATCGAAATAATGATACGATGAGAGGAAAATGCGGCCGTCAGGCATCACCTTCACCAGGTTGCTTCCGCTCCAACTGGAACAGTCGGCATGCCATTCATCAAATTTTTTGTACCAATCCGTTGTACTGTCAGCGGTGATTTTGTGAAGTATTGCGGTTTCACTGTATTCGCAATCAGGAATGATTGCAGTAGAACAATAGATGTATCCGCCATCAAGAGGTTTTGCAAAAAACTGATTGCCGAAACCGTAACCTCCGCTCGAGGGTTCGGGTCCTGCCACATACACTTCGCCAAGGTCAATACCCTCGTTGTTTACATTTCTCATTTCAAAACCAGTATTGGCGCCATCCCACGAACCACCTATCGCTGCGAAATTTCCCTGAATTGTGTCGAGGAATAGTTTAGAACCTGCTGCAGACCCTTCTTCAATTTCCGCATAGTGGTTATTCCAATAGATGTATTGAGCATGGGTCGCTTGACCCATGCTCAATAACATCAATGATGCGACAAAGGTGCTTTTCATATTCATGGTTGTTTTACAACGGGAAGCATTTCCAGCAGTTCATCATTTATCCCAAACGCGCTGAGCAGGTACTGCCCCTGCGAAAGGAACCGAAGGTCGAGTGCCACTTCGATTTGCTCTGGTTGTGGTTCTACGAACAAAACCACCCTTCCCACAATATCTGTAAGCTGGAGGCGCCTAACCTTGCCAACCATCATTTTCAAATCAATTACCAACAGTTCCTTAAAAGGATTGGGATAAACCTGAAGTAACGGCACCACCGGATTGTTACTGGTAAACAAACTTTGGTATTCCATTCCATCGTAATCCTCCAGGTTGGGGTGATAGTCCAGGCCATTATGGTAAACAAGCATGTCCACGGCTTTTGCTTTAGCAGCATTGGGGCGGGTGTAAACAATGTATTCCAAATCCAGGATTTGTGTTTCAGTCAATTCTTCCAGTCCATTTTCCACCAGCTGTTTCTCCAGGGAATAAACCATTATCAAATCGTTTAGTTCTTCGGTGGCATCGTCATCCAGCTTGAATACCTCCGGTGTGGATTCAAGCATTTCGAGAGCCTCCAGTCGGTAACCACTTCTGAACAACAAGTCCACTTTCCACAACCGTTCATCCGCAAATTTGTTTTCGTCAAGCAATGCCATCAGTTGTTCGGTTGGATTCGCAATTGTTTCATCCATTGCCATGGAGTGGGCAATATGGGATAGAGCAGTGTTCCGCTGCAACTTGAAATCCTGCATCTGGGTTTCCAGAATTTGTTTCTGGCTTACCCAGGTCAGGGCTTCGTTTATTTCTGTACGCTGGTATTCTTCCAATTGCATCATCCTGTTGTCAAGCGCTTTCTGGATTTTATCGCTCAGCGCTGCTGCGGGGTTGCTTGCCAATATCTGCGTGAGCAATACTGCCGGAAGTTCGTATTCTTTTTCAATGGATGCAAGCATCACCTCTTCGCTAAGTGCCGGTGAAGCAGCCATAAGCGAATAGTACAATTCCAGCGCTTCGCTAAAAGCACTGTATATCACTTCGTCCGTAAGGCTTTCTGTATCTCCATTATCCACCAATGCCAGCCATTGGGCATGTGCATTGTCGTAGCCGCCATTCGCCATGTTCAAGTGTTCTTCTTCTTCGCCCGGAGGCACCAGGGTTAAGCTGAAGCCACAAGAATTCTTATTTTGAAAGTCGTTGGAAGTGGATATAGGAGTTATACCGCAAGAAATGCCCATTTCGGAGATACCATTCATATTCAATTCCTGGTTGATGATGGGGAAATAACGATACTGATGAGCGCCCGGTGCAGTAAGTGTCTGTGAAATGTCGTCACACGAAGCTGCGCTCATCGAGTTCACAAACTTGTTTCCGGCACTTGTTACTTCATTCTCATTCAGGCCATCCAGGGTATTGCGTTGTGGGCTTGCCACCCCTGGTGCGCTTCCCATACCGCCATTGTCAACCGAACCACCCCACAAGGTACCGTCACCATTTATCACCACATCATTTCTGTTGCCATCGAAAATGTTGCACTCATAGCGCAGGCCATTCACAATTGAACTTCCATTACGGTTGTTTCCCCTGAAATTCAATGCCATGGTCAGGCCGCGCATTGTGTTTAGGTAAACATAGTTGTCATTGGCGCCCGTGTTTCTTACAATGACTCCAAACCTGTTTGCATTGCCGGGGTGGGTAAGGTCAATAATATTTTCGGCTATGTTGAACTGTTTGTTGCCTTCAACATAAAAACCGAACGTTGCATTGTTTGCCCCTCCTCCGGTAAAGCCATAGGGCGGATTGTTGCCCACGCTCAAATCCTGGCAACTGTTTCTCATAATGTCAATTGAGCTACAGCTCACTTCCATTACAGCGCGGAAGCACCTGAAATTTGTTCGTTCAATCAAAACACCTGTGGTTATTCCAGCACCGGGATTGTTCTCTGATGATTCTCCTGCAATCTCGTCCACCAGGTCGCCACTAACCCTGATGCCGTATGTAAATCCAGTGATATCTGATAAACAGGTACTGTTCTCGATGATATTACATGCGCTACCATTGGCAGGCAGCGGACAACCAGTCCAGGTAAATGACGAGCGTTCTGAATTTATGCCATACAACGAGCTGGTATTGGTGTAAGTTGGGTGTGTATTTTCAAGCGTGCAGTCACCGAAATAGACCGCACCGATTTTACGAAGGGAGATGCGTTGGCCTGTTGGCGGATATTCAGGCCATGTATCAAAATGAAAAGTGCAACCCGAAAAATACGCTCCATAAGAGGCACCCGAGCAATTGAATGTCGGAATGAAGCCCCGGAGGTCGAGGTCTTGCCTGTTATTTCTGAATTGTGTGTTGGTACAACGAATTCTGCCACCACGAGTAGATTTTATGGGAAAGTTCATAGCATTAGCCTCGAAATTTTTGATACCCACATCAGCATGTGTAACAATACAGTCGGTCAGCCACAACCTGCCGCGATTTGATGATGAGTTGTTGCCATAGTTAGCCTGAACTTCAAAGCCGGTCCAGCGCGGAACGCATCCGACATCAAAGGTGCAGTTGTTGGCTATCATGTGGGAAACCTGTTCAACAGTAATCTTATAGAGTCCTGACATTTGGACCTGCAAATCATCCATGTCAAGCAGGTCGAAACTTATTCCATCACCCACCACCAAATTTCCACCCAGCACCAGCATTCCATCCGCAATGGCATTTGTCCATGCAGCATCAGGCCCAAGGTAATTGTATCCTCCAGGAAAATCAACGTCTGATGTGGCAATGTCCACATCCACAAAGAAGCCTGTGCTGATGAGACAGCCATTAGCATCTGTTACCAGCACATTATAGTTGCCTGCACTTAGTCCGCTAAGGTCTTCGGAAACCGACCCGGCAAATGAGCCGCATTGAAGGTTGCTGCCCGTCCATTGAAAGGTGTAGGGTGTAGTACCGCCAAGCACGGTTATATCAATCGAACCATCAAGCACACAATTGCATGTCTCGATTCCAACTTCACCACTAATGCTCAATTCAACATCCGGGTAGTCGTTGCTAATTGCGAACGAGCCGCTTTGGAAACAACCTGTGGCATCAGTCACTTCAACAAAGTAAACATCTGCAACCAGGTTGCTGACTGTAGCGGTGTTGCCGGTAAATCCAGTATTCTGGCTGGTCCATGTTATGTTGTAATTGGGCACATCATTCAGGGTAAGGGCAATTGAAACATTGTCGTAATCGGGGCAAGATGCAGCGGTCACAACTGCACTGAATGGCAAACAATCCTGTATGATGGTAAGCCAAGGCGCATGGCAGAGACAAGCGTCTCCGGCATTAAGGTCAATTTGAATTGGATATGGTGTGTTGGCCGTTTGCGTTCCATCAAATTCCAGAATGACGCTATAGATGCCCGTAACTCCATTTGCCAGTGCATTGGCTGGAATAGTCAGCAACCCTCCGGTAAAATCTCCACCCACAACATCCAGCACCGAACTGCCATCCTGGAAATTCAATTCAAGCGTTATCCCAGGAAAATCATTCGTTTGTTCATTTCTTTATTCACGATTTTTTCCGGCAATGGAGCCAGTTCCTAAACCAGTTTAGCACTATTTTGGGTATGTAAACTGAATTGACACAGTTCAGTTTTCGTCATGATGTTTTGGCGAACATCAGAATGCAATGCTTCCTACCTTCGCCTCACCTTAATTCCGCACACATGCAAAAACTTTCTGCACTTCATATCATTCTTCTGGTGTTCTCTTCATACATCAATGCACAAAACAGCGATTGTGTTACTTCCATTCCTCTTTGCCAGGATTTTTATACACAGGATCAGGCCCCCATTTCCACCGGGGATATTTACGAGTTTACCGGGGTGTGTAATCTCAATGCGGAGTGGGGTTCGGTGTGGTATTCGTTCACCGTGCAGCAAGATGGGTTGCTCTCCTTCATCATCAATCCCAACGATCCGAATGCAGATTATGATTGGGCACTGTTTGACATAAGTGCAGGCGGCTGTGCCGGAATAATAGATGGCGGCACTTCGCCTGAAGTGAGTTGCAACTCGTGGGGAACCCTGACACCACCCAATGGCCCGACAGGAATTTCAACTGCCAACGGAGGCATTGGAAATACCAACGGACCGGGCGACCTCAATGGCCCTCCTTTCAATGCTGATCTTCCGGTAACTGCCGGACAAACTTTTGCCCTCGTAGTAATGAACTGGAGCAGCAGCACCCAGGGCTATACTATTGATTTTGGCGAAAGCACTGCATCACTTTATGATGAACTTCCACCGAGTATCATCAGCGTGGAAAGCAATTGCACCAACACGGAACTCATCATCACTTTTTCCGAGCCAATACTGGTGAGCAGTGTTCATATTAATGATTTTACCATTATCGGTCCCGGGGGCAATTTTTCAGTAACTGCTTTCGAGGCCGCCACAGGTGGCACTGCCACGCTGGACAATTCTTTTGTACTCACGCTTGATCAGCAAATTGCAGCGGGTGGGGCTTACGAGATTACTATAACCTTTGAAAACGGCCAGGTGGAGGACATCTGCGGAAACCTTGGCGCAGGCACATTTACTTTTCCTGTAGCCGCCCCGCTCACATTCAATGTGGAAACTGAAACTGCCTGCAATGGACAAGGAGGCACAATAGAAGTAGTGACTATTACCGGTGGTGTCGAACCCTACATTTTCTCGTTGGATGGTGATGTACAGATTGATTATATCACGGAAGATTTGACCGATGGAACTTATGTGGTATTGATTGAAGATGCCCAGGATTGTGCCTTTCAGGTCGATGCAATGATCCCTAACAACCTAATCAGCATTTCGCCAGCGCCCGATGATACAATTTCCTGCCTCCACCCCACTGCAATACTTGATGGTGCGCTGGTGATTCCCGGCCAGCCGGTAACATGGCAGTGGTCCACCACTGACGGACATTTTGTGAGCGGTTCGAACACCATTTCGCCCACAGTTGATGCAGCGGGTTTCTATACGCTCACTGTCATCAATACTGAAAATGGTTGTACAGCGACCGCCTTTACCGAAGTGATAAGCGATGAGGAAGTGACGTTTGATCCGGCACAACTCCGCATCCCGAATATTGTTACTGCTAACAACGACAGCAAGAACGATAAGTGGAAACCTTTTCTAGCCAACGCCCCGGATTTTAATGTGATTGATTTGTTCTCACAATACTCACTCAAAATTTTTAACCGCTGGGGCAACCTTGTTTTTGAAAGTAAAAAAGACGGATGGGATGCTTCGGATTTTTCTGAAGGCAGTTATTTTTTCGTGATGCAGTTCACAACCGAATGTGGCGATGGCGCGAGTGCTGACCTGGAAGGATATGTAATGGTGGTGAAGGGGAAATGAGGAGAAAAAAAATTAAAGGGCAATTGGCAACTAGCAAGGACAATCCCGATGGTTATCGGGCGGGAAGTATTTTTTTTAGAAATAACAATCTTAATGAGTGAGCCGACTGAAATAAAAACCATCGAATCCATCCTCGCTGAAATTCAGAAGGTGACTTTGCTGATGGAAACAAAATATCCTGAACTCTACCGGTATCTTGAAGAAACTCCGCTGTTGGCTAAAAACATTGGCAGCGCACAACTCACAGTTGAAGATTTTGCGAACTACCTTGAAACAATCAAAGGTCAATTGAAACGCTATATTGAAATTCATTCCTGACTTTCGTCCAGCACAAATCACGATGACCGTTATGCAGCAATGAACCACATAAAATGTGGTTGGTGAAAGTTGAATAATTGCGAATTACTTCATCACTTCAATCACCGCTCCGGTCATTCCCTTTCCACCTTTTTGCCAAGAGCAGGATCCTTTCAAACTATTGCCAGGCTGCCAGTTAGTATTAACTGCGTTGTTCCCTATTGCTCGCTGCAGTTTTTCTGCAAGTGTGCTTCCCGCGGATGCAGAAATTTGTTGGCTGAAAGCATCGTAGTCGATTACCGATTGACTTATCAAAACCGCGAAGTAGTCTACCGTTCCCACATCATCAGGATATAATGAATGATCGCTTGGGAAAAGTCTTGTACCGGTGATGCCACAAAACGGTGAATGTTTTTTAGTGTAGGGAAATAGCACGTAACTCGAACCAGAAGTTTCCTGCCCGAAAATGTAAACGTAGCATTCAAGATTATTGGCCACCATGATTTTAAAACGGTCGCCACCTTTTTCTCCCTTTTTCATTTTGCTTGATGTGATGAATGCTGCAGAAGAACTTCCATTGCCCAATGAAACATTTGCATCACTTTCATTCAGCACAATTCCCAATTCAATTTCGAGTGTATTTGTTTTGGGAGCATCAGCATTACCCATTGGATAAAGTCCGTAGGCTTCTTTCACAAAATCGCCTCCCACGAAAATATCATAAGGTATCCACGCCACGCCCTTATTGCCCCACTCCTGACCCCATGAATTCATGATCTGGAAGCCACCGTGATTACCGAATTTGTAATCATCATAACCAATCACACACATGGCATGACCACCAAAACCACTCATGCTGAAATCTGATTCTACTGGTATCCAGGTTTCTTTTCCCACCATGTCTTTCATAAAACTTCCTCCCACCATCATACCAATAACAACTGGTGCGCCTTGTGCAATATTCTGTTTGATGGCGAGAATGTCAACACTCTTTGGGTCATCACCCAGAGTCAGGCGCTGGTATCCTTCAATCTTGAATTCGGATGCATTGCGCAAAGCCATATCACTTGGTTTCTGCGAACAATCCTGATCGCTGTATTGCATGTCTTCGTAGGGGGCAAGGCCGGCACCCTTCATCACTTTCATAGCTTCGGGCAGGTAAGCACCCTGGCATCCCTGCAACGCAATCTGGTTGTATAGAAATGCCGGAGAAAATCGTGTGGATTGCGGGTTTGATCCGGACTCACGTGCTTCCATTATGCTGCGTGCTGCATAAGCAGATGCCCATGCCACGCATGAACCTTGCTGGCCCTGATTCATTGGTTGAGGTGCATACTTCAACAGCGAAACCGCTTCAGGCATGGGATTGCGTTTATTGTCAGCGAGCGGTTCATATATTTCAGTCGCGCTGTATTTTTTCTCATCGAAATCAGCACCCATTGAGAAGCTACCCTCGGTGGTTTCCGCAGGCGTATCGCTTGTCATGGAAGCGCAACCTTTTCCACCCACAAAGTACCAGATGGCCCCACCCACAACAAGCAGTATCAGCATCTTTGGATTTCTCCCAAAAAGTCCAATGAGCATCGGTATGAACTGGATGAGCGACCCACCTCCGCCACCACCTCCGCGGCCACGGCCGGATCCTGGTGAATATCCTCCTGAGCTGCGGTCCCGTTCAATTCTTATGGGCATATGAAATAGGTTTTATTAAGTAATAGCTAGTTTGACTGAGTTGTAAAATCAGGGATAAATTTATCTGGAAAGATGTTTTCCTCCACTGAATTTCCGATCAATGAACTTGAATCAACAAATCACTATCGAACATTGCTCCAGGCGAAATCATTTTTTCCTCGAGCGGGATGTTACGGCCATAGCGCTCTTCCAGTTTTTCTTTCACCAGTGGATGTGACAAATCAAAATCGCCCAGTGCTTGCAGTGCCCCTATTTCGAGACCTGTGGTGGTGTGGTAGATTTTCCAAACCAGTTCGCTGCAATACATTTCCTCATCGCTCCACATAAAAATTCCGTCATAATTTTTTCCGAGCTGCTGTTCACCCATTTCGTGCATTGCGTTAATGATATCGGCACTCAACACACCTTCTGAGTTTAGTCGTTTCAAAGCGTATTCACCTTTTTCGCCACGCCTTATGAAATCTTTCAATGCAGTCATCTTCACAGGTTGCACAGCTTCAAGTACCATCCACTCATCGTTCTCTTTAAGAATTATTCCTACATGACTCCATTTACTTTTTGTGGCCAGTTGTATGGCTTGGCATTGTGGGGAAATGTTCGTTTGAAAAATGAGGTCACCCTCGAGCAAATCAATTGATGAGGCCGTTTTCTTTTTCTGGAAATCGTGCGCTGATAAATTTGAATTGGTGGCAAAAAGTGTCAGAACAACTGCTGTGCTTGCCAGAAACAAAATGATTTTTATTCTTTTCATAGATGCAAATTTGAGGAGTGTCAACTGGTAAGTGAAAGAGAAATTGTGTGAACTTCTCATTTCAGAATAGACCATGGTTCTCGATAACTATCGGGCCCCTGTTCTCTGAAATCTTTTCATCGGTGTCAATCCTTATTCAATTATCAAAACACCAATCTTCCTTGTGGTGTAAATCGCATATCAGCGAAATCACCGGCAATAAATTTAAAGTGCCCGACAATGCCAATCATTGCAGCATTGTCAGTGCAATATGCCAAAGGCGGAATAAATCCTTTCCAGCCTTCAGCATCGCACATGGCCATAAACCTTCTTCGCAATTCACTGTTTGCACTCACGCCACCTGCAAGGCAAAGTTGTTTGATGTTTAAATCCACTACAGCCTTGTTCATTTTTTTTAGCAGGTATTCGACCACTACATGTTGGTAGGATGCGCAGATATCAGGAATTAGTGATTCAATAGATTCTGGCTCTTTGGCTTCAATGTCTTTCAACAAATAGAGAAACGAAGTTTTCAAACCGCTGAAACTGTAATCATACCCTGGCACTTTTGGATGCGGAAACTGAAAACGCGATGCATCACCCTGTCGTGCAAGCCGATCCACGTGCGGGCCACCGGGATAAGGCAAGCCCAACACTTTTGCTGCTTTGTCCATTGCTTCGCCAGCAGCATCATCAATGGTTTCGCCAATGATTTCCATTTCAAGTGGTGCATCCACTTTCACGAGTTGTGTGTGGCCGCCACTTACTGTAAGGCAGAGAAAAGGAAACGATGGAATCACTTGCTCCGGTTTTTCTTCAATGAAATGTGCAAGTACATGGGCCTGCATATGGTTTACTGCAATCAATGGAATGTTCAGTGCAAGGGCAAGCGATTTTGCAAAGGATGTACCTACCAACAGCGATCCCATCAATCCAGGACCTTGTGTGAATGCGATGGCATCGAGCGATTTCATTTCCACATCTGCGGTGGTCAATGCCTGATTTACCACAGGAACAATATTCGCCTGGTGTGCGCGGCTGGCAAGCTCTGGTACCACGCCACCAAATTTTTCGTGCACACTTTGCGATGCGATGATGTTGGATAAAACTTTTCGGCCATGCAATACTGCAGCGCCTGTTTCATCGCAACTTGATTCTATGGCCAGAATAATGGGTTTGTGCGCGCTCACGTTTGTCGTAATTCTGCGCGCAAATCTGGTGATTCATCTTGAAAGAGTTTCTAACCTCCGCAACCAAGGATATCCGCTTCTGGCTGGCCTTCTTTTTTCTTGTCCGCCTGTGTGGCATCACCAATCCGCCACTGGACGGCAACCACCACTGGAGGCAAGTACTCACTGCTTCCATTGCACGAAATTTTTATGAACTGGAGCCAGGTATTTTATATCCGCACATTGATTATGCATTCGGGGAACACCATGGTTTAATTGCTTCGGAATTTCCCCTGTTCAGTTGGCTTATCAGTGCAGTATCACGAATAGTTGGATACGATCACTGGTACGGCCGGCTCATCAACCTCATTGTGTCCACTGTTGGTCTGTGGTTTTTCTACCGTGTGCTGAAATTGTTTTTCAGCGAACGACATGCGTTTTACTCTACGTTTTTTCTCACCATTTCGGTCTGGTTTGCTTTCGCCAGAAAAGTGATGCCCGACACTTTCAGTATGTCGCTCATGATTATTGGTTTCTACTATGCGGTGCTGTATGTGAGGGAAGGAAAATGGTGGCAGGTTTTTCTTTTCTTCTTACTTGCAAGCACGGGAGGCTTGTGCAAACTGCCCGTTGCATTTGCGCTGGTGTTTCCAGGAATTTTTGTGCTTGATGCAAAACTCGGGTGGCAAAGACGGTTGGTTCTTTTGGCGACTTGTGCAGCAAGTGCACTCGTTATCTGCTGGTGGTACTTCGTGTGGATTCCGGAGTTGATAAGCAGGGGAGGGCATTCGCTCTATTTCATAAAATCCCTGGGCGAAGGTTTTTCAGAATTGCTTCAACACAAAGGCGAATTGGTGAGGCGGTTTTTGTTCGACAACACAAAGTCTTATTTACTTACCGCTGTTGCCATTGCCGGCTGTTTCATGTTGTTGAGAGCGGACAAACGCTGGAGAATTGCTCTCCTTGCCAGCCTGCCCCTCATTCTTTTTTTCATGTTGAAAACAGGAGAAGTTTTCGCGCTTCACAACTATTACCAGATTCCGCTGGTTCCTTTAACTTGTGTGGCAGCAGGATTTTTCATCATCAAAATTCCGGTAAAATGGGGTTGGATAATTGGCGTGGTGGTTTTAGCGGAAAGCATGATCAACCAAATAGGAGATTTGAGCTATCCTCACAGGCGCGCATATAAAATTCAACTGGAAGAAATCATGAATCGTTTCACATCGCCCAATGATATGATTGCTGTGGTGGGCGACCTCAATCCGGTGGATCTCTATTTCGCCCATCGAAGGGGGTGGATTGTGGATCAACACGAAGTGACCGAAGAACGTATCACAGATTTACGATCCAAAAACTGCCAACTTCTTCTTCTCCCAAAAAGACATTTCCATGTGGAATTGGGGCTGAAGGTGTTGTACGAGGATGAAAATTTTGCCGTGTATGAGTTGAAGGTTGAAGAGTAAAAGTTGAAGGGTATAGGGACTGCTTACTGCCTGCAGCCTACTTTGAGTTCTATCCTCCCATATCTCCCTCTCCCCCACTCGACCGTGTGTTCTTTCTCCTGAATACGGACGTGTCAAGCTTTCCAAATTTCCATGACATGTTGAATCGGAAAACTTGCTGGTCGCGTTTGCGCAAAGTATTCTGAATGAAAAATTCAGATTCACTGTGTGTATCGCTGATACGTGTCTTGAACACATCGCTCACTGAAACAGATGCACTCAGGTTTTTGCTTTTTCCAAAGTCTTTTTTCAATGCGATATCCATGGAATAGGATGGTTCTATGTATCCCTGAATAGTATTGTTGGAGCCTCCGCCAAAACCACCGCCACCGTGGCCTCCACCCATACCACCACCACTGCCTCCCATTCCACCGCGTTCGCCACTTCCCACTTCGAGTGCCTTGCTGCTTTGATAATCGGCAGAGATTTGAATTGTATAATTTTTAGGAAGGCGATTCACAAGATTCAATTTCGCCCACCAACTGGTGCGGTCACTTTCCAGTCCGGGACTCACGTTGCTTCCATCAATAGTAGATTGGTACAGGTTGAAATTCGCATTCACCTCGAGCCATTTCGAAAATGCTGTGCGCGCCACCAATTCAAGACCTGTGGCCTGGCTGCTCGATGCATTGGCGTAAGTGTTTACCACCACATCGCCACTCAACACTTCGCTGTATTCTGTTATTTGGTGGCGAATGGTAAGGTCGCTGATGTAACGGAAATATGCGCTGGCTATGACGGTGAATTTTTTGCCTTCAGAATACTGGTAGCTCAATTCCGCAAGATGCGTGAACTCAGGAAGTAACTCAGGATTTCCGCGCGAAACGTTGAGTGAATCCGCGTAATCAGTAAACGGAATCAACTGCATAAAACCAGGACGGGAAACTCTTCGAGTAAGTGCTAGCTGGATGTCCTGTTTATCGCTTAGCACCTTAGTGATGTAAACCGATGGAAAAATGCTGAGGGGATAACGTGTGGTGAATGTTACAGTCGTATCGCGTAACTCGCCTTGGTAATTGCTGCTCTCAAGACGAAGGCCTGCCTGGAGTTTCCATGCATCGTAGTCCTTGGAATAGGTGGAATACAATGCATAGACCTGGTCGAGGTACTGGTAGTTTACATCCAGCGAAGGAATGAGAATGAATTCACCAGTTGTATCGCGTGAAAAATTTTCAAACAAACTTTCATAGTGTCGTGCGCTGCCTCGCACTCCCAGTTCCCATTTTGTTTTTTCGTTGATGAGTGTGGTGAAATCGGATTGTGAGGTGGCCACCCATTGTGATGATTCACCCTCTTGTTTTTGAAGAGAGATGTTGTTGTTGCCATAATCATTTTGGTAAGTGCCAAGGAACTGGCTGTTGATGGTGTTAAAGTTGGCATCAGCCGTCAACTCTGTTCCTTCTTTCGCAAAAAGGTGTTTGTAAAGAAAGCTCGATCCTGTGTTTTCAAAATTCCTTTTTGTATCGCTGTGCCGGTTGTAGGTGGCAAATGCGGTGGCATCATAAGCCAGCGTATCGGTTCGTGTAAAAATATCATCGAGCGGATGGAACTGTCCGCGATGAAGGCTCTGCGAAAGTGTGAACGTGTTACGGTTGTCTGCAAAAAAATCAATACCGAAGTTTCCTCTTGCAAAATATCCGATGGACTCTGAAATTCCTTTTTGAGTGAACATAGTTTGAGGCTCGGTGTCAAGGTTCCATCGTTCGGTTTCGGAATCGGTGATGGATTTTCTCTGGTTATAATTTCCATTGATGAAGAAATTTAATTTGCCTTCTCGCAGGCTTACATCCAGGCCGCTATTGTACCTGTAGCGCGAATCAACCCCCCCGCGGATGCTTCCGCTGTAGCCGGTGGCGCGGTTGTGCTTCATCACAATGTTCACTATGCCGCCACTTCCACCGCTTGCATCGTATTTAGCCGATGGATTGGTAATAACTTCTACACGCTGAATGGCATCTGCCGGAATTTGGTCAATGGACAATGTGGTTGGCCGCCCATCCACTAAAACCTGAGGTGAACCTCCGCGCAAATTCACGTTACCATCCAGGTCTACTTGCAACGATGGAACATTGCGCAATACATCTTCCGCGGTTCCTCCGGCATTCACCGGATTTTTGTCTACATCGTAAACGCGCTTATCAAATTCCAATCGGTATGCACCTTCGTTTCCTTCCACCACCACTTCATTTAAAAGCGATGAAGAAATTTTCATTCGAATATTGCCCATGTCTTTTTCTGCTGAAGCCATTCCCTTAACCACAAGAATGGTTTTCACCGTGAGTGAGTCGAAGCCCATGAGTTCGAACACCACATTGCAGGGCACTCCGGCAGGTATATTTTCAAGAATAAAATCTCCGTTGGCGCCTGTGAATGCTCCGGTTATCAATTCAGGAAACGTAAGCTTGCCGCTATCGGCTGATGCGCGAAACACGCGAACCACCGCAAACTCAAGCGGGCGATTGTTTCCATCATCCACCACCTTGCCGTAGAGTTTGCCTTTGATGTCTGGCTTTTTGGCGCCACCATTACCGTTAGGAAACTGGGCGTTGGCCATTAAAACCAAGCAGACGAAAATTGAAGTGATGAAAAATTTCATTCGTTAAATCAAAATGCGGACGCGAAGATGAATGAATGCCGGGCGTGTTATGTGTGCAAAAAAGCCTAACGGGAAAAAGTGTGTGCTGGAAATCTCATCCTGCATGGGTGTGAAAAAGGCGCCAAGAGTTATGACAACCATTGGCGCCTTTGCATCAAAATTTATTACGCAAACATCTTGCTCGCACCTTTTATCCAGCGCTTGCTTTTATCCCAAAAATTTTCTTTAGGGGTTGATGGATGTTTGCGGTTGGGTTGCGCGGCTTTCTCCTGTGGCGCATCCTCCTTGTAGTTCTGCCGGTTGCCATAAGATGGTTTTTTTCCCGGATTGCTTCTCGGTGGCTGGTTGCCGTTTCTATTGTTGTTGCCCGACTGTCCATTGCCGCTGTGGTTTCCTGATTGAGATTTCTGTTCCTGGCTATTTCCATCTGCATTTTGTTTGGGAGCGTTGTTCCTCCTTTGCTGCGGTTGGTTGCCTTGCCTGGAATGTCGTTGCTGCCCGTTTCTTCCTCCGCCCTGCCTGGGCGAATTGCCCCGGCCAGCGGGTTTGGGTTCCGTAATAGTTCCGGTGGGGGTTTCGGTCGAATAAAATTTGTCTTTCTCTATAGGGATCTGTATTCCAATTAGTTTTTGGATATCGCGCAGGTAGGCCCGCTCTTCACTGTCGCAAAAAGAAATGGCGGTGCCGGATGCGCCTGCCCTGCCTGTGCGGCCAATGCGGTGAACATAGGTTTCCGGTATGTTGGGAATTTCGTAATTGATAACGTGGGTGAGGTCGTCCACATCGAGGCCGCGGGCTGCTATGTCCGTTGCCACCAGTGCTCGTGTTGTTCCGTTCTTGAAATTCTTCAAGGCATTTTGCCGTGCTGTCTGCGATTTATTTCCGTGAATGGCTTCGGCACCAATGCCCGCATGAGTGAGGTCTTTCACCACCTTGTTCGCTCCATGTTTGGTGCGGGTGAATACCAGTACGCGGGCTATCGCATCGTCCTTCAATAAATGAACGAGCAGGTTTTTCTTCATGCCCTTGTCCACATGATAAAGGGATTGATTGATGGTTTCCACTGTGGTGGCAGAGGGAGTTACTTCCACCTTTACGGGGTTGTGAACAATGGCGGATGCGAGTTTAATAATTTCCGGTGGCATGGTGGCGCTGAAGAACAACGACTGCCTTTTGTGCGGGAGTTTCGCAATCACTTTTTTCACGTCATGAATAAAGCCCATGTCTAACATTCGGTCGGCTTCGTCCAATACAAAAATCTGGATGTGCTCCAGGTGCACGTAGCCTTGATTCATCAAATCCAGCAACCGGCCCGGTGTGGCAGTGAGGATGTCAATGCCCCTGCGCAGGGCATCGGTTTGTGGTTTCTGACCTACACCTCCATAGATAACGGTGTGCTTCAACCCTGCAAACTTTCCATAGGCCGCAAAGCTTTCGTCTATCTGGATAGCGAGTTCGCGGGTGGGGGTAAGTACAAGGGTTTTGATGTGCGGTTTGGATTGATTTGCATCCTTCTTTTCAAATAGTTCCTGGATAATGGGAATGGCAAATGCTGCCGTTTTCCCGGTTCCGGTTTGCGCGCATCCTAGCAGGTCTTTCCCTTGTAGTATCACCGGGATGGCCTGTGTCTGGATGGGCGTAGGGGTAACGTAGCCTTCGTGTTGCAAGGCTTTAAGTATGGGTTCTATCAAACCCAGTTGTTCAAATTTCATATTGTTTTTTAAAATGTTTATGGCAAATGCGTGATCAGACGTCTTTACGTTCAATCGATTTCATTCACAAGAATGAAGTGCACTGGCTTGTGTGCTTTGCATAATGCCAATTGTTTATCGCCAATGTGTTGTTGAGATGGCTTATCAACCTTCCAGGTACGGAATTCAGCGATCCCGATTGTTGTCGGGAGAGAAGGGCTGAAACCTGGGGTTTCGAAGACAAATTCGGGGGCTAATATAATGATTGTGATTTGATGTGCTGATATGCTGATGACTCATCACATGTAGGTTCCATACGTTTGTGTCCATTGCGTGTGCGCATTAAATTCCATAATGAACTTTTGTTTTAATCCGGCTTAAGCTCAGCCAACTTGATGACCCGAATGCCTTCCGGCTAAACACTAAACTCAAGGACTAAACCATTCCTTCCCCCAACCTCTTCCAAGTAATAGGTCATTTGTCGTGTCAGTATGTAATTCGTAAATAGAACCATCTTGCGTGCATAAAAGACCCTCCCCTACCTGTTTTCAAGTTTGAGAAAACCCCAAACCGCACGAAAGTGCGGTTTGGGTTAAGAATATGATTCTCAATAACAGCTTCATTGCTTAACGAATTTCAAGTTTTTCACCCCCGTTTCTGTGGCAATTGATATGAAGTAAAGCCCATTTGAAAGATGTTCAACTTCAATTTGTTTTTTCTTTTCTCCGGCTGGCCAGGTGGTGGTGAGTATTGTTTGGCCGATTGGATTGAAAACTATAATTGTGGCATTCTCTTGAAAGTATGTTTCAGTTTCAAGAATGAGAATATCAGTTGCAGGGTTAGGGTAAAGCATCATTCCAACATTGGCCTTTGTTTCACTTACTTCCACTGTGCTGCATCCTTCAAACGCCCAATCACCAACATACTTCGCAAGGTTGTTCACAAATTGTCCGTCCACTGAATCACGACAGGCCATGTAGAGTGTGTCATGGAAAAATTCTATCTGACCTCCGCCACCATATCCGGTAAAAATGCCACCCGGCCAACAATATTTCTCACCATCCCATACGGTGATGTAGGGTGAATAAATGTCCCCAGCATTTTCAAATTTGCCGGTTATGTATAATTTTCCATCAAAGACATCCATGTCTTCCACTGGTGAGAATGATGATGTACTAAAGCCAGGACCTGTAATGCTACCGCCCAACTCTTCCCATATTAATTCACTGTCGTTCCATTTCATGATGGAGTGCCCCGCATTGCCTGCACTCTGGTAAATGGCACCTCCCGCAATCAATTCGCCATTGTATTCAATAAGGCTTCGTACATCGCTTATGGAACCGGAAATGCCACCCCCAGCAGGTTGCCAATTGTTTTCAAATCCGTAGAAAATATCTGATTCATCGGTTTCTTCCCATGCTATAGGGTCGTAGTTACCGCCAATCCAAAAGTCTTCATCGTGCTTAAAAATGTCAGAGCATTGGTCGGTATAAACAACTTCGGGAAGGCCCTCCAATGGTAACCAGTTTTCACCATTATAGACTGCTACTAAGTTGCACACCGCATCCCCCACATAGGAAAATGCACCACATACGTAGAGTTTGCCAGCAATAACTTTAAGATTCTGAATTACTCCGTCACTTCCAGTTCCCAAAGGAAGAAACTCATCTCCTTCCAGATAGGCCAATTTTGAACATGGCGTTCCATTGAACTCCGTAAAAAATCCTCCAACAATGATTTTATCCTGAAAGCGGGTGATGGCGAGAATTTGGTTGTCGAAGTGTCCATAGGATGCCCACTCTACACCATCATATTTAAGCAGTACCTGATTATTTGGAATTCCATCGCGAATATCTCCACCTACCCAAAGGACATCTTCAATCACATCATAATACAAACATCTTACTTGAGCACCGTTAAACGGCATCCCCGCAGGGGCCCAGTTGGACTGTGTCCAACCGGGCGTTGCGAGGAAGTAAATGGCAGCAATGAAAATAATCTTTTTCAATGCTTCTGGAATTTGATTGTGGCAACTCTTGTACGTTCATACAATGCCTCAATAGTGTATATGCCTAAAGTAAGTTTTGATACATCCACAGTAAGAATGCCCTGAGAAGTTGGCCATGTTAAAGACGAAACAATACGGCCGCTAACGTCAATGATTTCGATTTCGGTCGGATGCAATCCGCTTGATGTATATGTTATGCGGATAGAACCATTGGCGGGTGAAGGATAAACATGCAGCATATTCTGTTCTCCAGCCTGCGCAAGCTCCTGTACCGGAGTTATTATGTCGATGTCGAACATGCAGATGAAGACATCTTCATAATCACCGTTGTATGTTTCATCGAAGTACGAATCGCCACCAAAATCTACAAGCGGAATGGTTACATCGCCAGTGCCCAATTGGTCAAGATATTCCTGATCCGTTGAACCCACGATATACAACAAATTATTGCCAACATAGAGGTCGTATGGATGCTCTCCTTGAAAGAATGATGTGCCGCCCCAATAGGTAAACCAGTCGGCTTCAAGTGACGGCTTATAGTGCAGAATGAAGGCATCCTCGGCTTGGAATCCGTTGCCGAGCACTGTAGCTTCCTGCTGGTAATACGCATCTGAAACTGGTATCAAATCCAAATCAGCGCTACCTGCCTGGCCAACTACAAAAAGGCCGTTGTCTTCATTAGCAAAACATCCAAATATTTGATCTTGCTGAGTGCCTCCAACATAAGTGGCCCATTCGGCCACCATAGTGTTGTAGTCAAATTGAAGAATGTATCCGTCATCATTTCCATTTTGTGTGTCGTCCAACCATGTTGCACTATTATAAATAGTGGGCAGGTCGGTGCTTGCCGTAGTACCACAGAAAAACACATTCAAATTGGGAGCGATGGAAAGTTTAGGTTTGCCTATTGACACGTTCCATTCGGTGTCGTTGCCACCGATGTAGGACGACCATTCCACTGTTCCGTTGGCAGCAAATCGAATGATAAAATCATCCAGATCACCACCCAACGTATTGTCTGCAGCAGTCAATCCTGTAGAAGTGGCGGTGGGGAAATCGGAACTGCGTGTGTCGCCACTTACCCAAATTCTACCCCAGACATCGCGAAGAATTTGAAGTGCCACATCATTGCTTTCCCCGCCATATCGTGTGCTCCAATCGAGGGTGAGGTCATTGCCAAATTTCATCACAAAGGCATCGACAATTCCTTCGGGTGCATCCACATAATAAGCACCTCCTCCGGGATTTGCAAATGGAAATCCGCCTTCACTTCCGGTTTGCCCGCTTATCCAAATACCATTATTATCCACATAAATTCCGGTAGCCCGGTCATGAAAACCTGTTCCACCTGTGTAACGAGACCATGTAGGAAAACCAAACCCATCGAATCGTGCGACAAAACCATCGAGCGAGCCACTCAGCGTGGCATCATTGTCTGCACCGATGACTTCCTCTATCCATAGGTCAGGAGCATCAGTATATCCAGCGAGATAGACATTTCCTTCATAGACATAAATGTCATGCGCTGCTCCCTCACCCGCAACACCTCCATAGTAGGTAATGTAGTCCATAGTGTGGTCAGCTTTGAATCTGGACCATACAGGATTGCGGTCGCCAAATTGGTCTTCCTGAAATGCTCCTTCAGTTATTGGAAACTCGGCACTTTCACTTGCAGCACATGCGTATTGCAAATCATTCCAAACTGTAACGCCATGGTATTGGTCGCCCATTGTATGCCCAACATAAGTACTCCATCGCAAATTGTCTATGGGTGGAAAACCGCCACCAACCATAGTGCCTTTTTTGCATTTCAATAACGAGCGTTCCGCTCCAACTACCCATGTTTGAGAATGAAACTTTGTTGCCACCTGTAATTGTGTAATCGGGTTGCCAGCCAAGCAAAGTCAATACGCCTGTCGTGTTGTTGATGGTG
>Ga0163153_10000175_pt1 | contig 110461 bp, 118 predicted proteins | sample OliLakLV19MP6IB1_FD_148629 | JGI IMG/M metagenome (GOLD analysis project Ga0163153, IMG submission 148629) | Freshwater microbial mat bacterial communities from Lake Vanda, McMurdo Dry Valleys, Antarctica - Oligotrophic Lake LV.19.MP6.IB-1 | ecosystem: Environmental > Aquatic > Freshwater >...
TGCCGGGGGACAATGTGAGCGTGACGGGCGAGTTGATCAGCCCGATCGCGATGGATCAGGGGTTGCGGTTTGCGGTGCGCGAGGGGGGCAAGACGGTCGGCTCCGGCGTCGTCACCGAAATTCTGGCATAGCGTTTAGTTGAATGAATAGAGGAATGCATGGTTAAGGTTGAACAAAGAATCAGGATTCGGTTGCGCGGGTTTGATTACCGTGTCTTAGACCAATCTGTGGCAGAAATTGTGGAGACTGTCCGCCGGAGTGGAGCGAAAATTGTAGGTCCCATTCCGCTTCCTACTCGCATTGAGAAGTTTACGGTGCAGAGTGCGACACATGCAGATAAGAAGGCTCGCGAGCAGTTCGAAATCAGAACGCATAAGCGTTTGATGGACATCATGGACGCAACGCCTGAGACCATGGATTCCCTGATGAAGTTGAACTTGGCCGCCGGCGTGGATGTTGAAATTAAGCTTTAAGGGTCGATGCCTGACAAGGGACATTACGCATGACGAATGGGTTATTGGGTAAAAAACTGGGGATGACCCAGATATTTGATGAGACGCGGTTTACGCCTGTGACCGTTATTGAGGCAGGGCCTTGTCGTGTGGTTACAATCAAGACAAAAGAGCGCGATGGCTATGAATCTGTCCAGCTGTCTTTTGGTGAGGTGAAAGAGCGTAAGCTTTCCAAGGCCGAGTTGGGGCATCTGAAGAAAACAGAGGCTCCAGCCACTCGTGTACTGAGAGAGTTTAAGAAAACCGGCGAGGTGACCGTAGGACAGTCCGTCAAAGTCGATATTTTTAAAAAAGGTGACTGGGTTGATGTCACGGGTATTTCGAAGGGAAAGGGATTTCAGGGGGTGGTGAAGCGGCATCATTATGCCGGTGGCCCTGAATCTCACGGATCTATGTTTCATCGTCATCCCGGTTCGATGGGAGCCAGCTCCTATCCTTCTCGTGTCTGGAAAGGGAAGACATTGCCTGGGCATATGGGGGCGAAACAAATTACGGCACAGCGATTGAAAGTGATTGAATCAAGACCTGATGAGAACTTGCTGTTCGTTCGAGGGGCAATCCCTGGTGCAGCAAACGGACTAATCATGGTAAGAAAGTCGAAGAAGGGGTAAAGGGGCATGCCCACGGTTGATGTCGTTGATTTAAATAAGCAAAAAGTTGGTTCTGTCGATCTTCCCGATGAAGTGTTCGGCTGTAAGCTGCACTCCGCCTTAGTACATGAAGCCGTAGTGATGCAACGTGCCTGTGAACGTCAGGGTACAGCGTCGACATTGCGACGAGGAGAAGTGGCAGGGTCTGGGAAAAAGCCATGGAAGCAAAAACATACTGGGCGGGCTCGGGCAGGGTCGATTCGTTCGCCGGTATGGCGGCATGGCGGATCGGTGTTTGGACCGAAGCCACGTGATTATTCTTACAGCATGCCAAAAAAGAAGTACCGTGCAGCGCTACAGAGCGCGTTGTCGGCAAAGTTGGCTGATGGGCAGGTGGTGATTGTGTCGAATCTGTCATTGGAACAACCCAAGACGAAACTGTTGGCGCAAGCGTTGACGAAGTTGGGGGCCGATACGTATGCCTTGATTGTGGCAGGTGCCGGACATGCCGGGTTGACTCAAGCTGCAGCGAATCTTCCTAATGTGTGTGTGGTGGGGCCTGAAAGATTAAATGTATATGACATTGTACGAGCTGAATTGATCCTGATTCTTGAGCGTGAGTTGACGCGGGTGAAAGAGGTCTGGTCATGAAGGCGGGCCTCCATAAGATTCTATTGCAGCCCTTGTTGACGGAAAAAATTACGGCGATGAGGGAAGGCAACAATACGGTAGGCTTTCTTGTTCACCCCGATTCAAATCGTGTTCAGATTAAGCAAGCTGTCGAGACGTTGTTGAAGGTAAAAGTCGAGCGCGTGAATGTGATGAATGTTCGTGGGAAGGTGAAGCGTCTTGGGCGTTTCTCCGGAAAACGATCGGATTGGAAAAAGGCCTTCGTCAAGCTTAAGCAAGGCGAAAAGTTAGAGCTGTACGAGAGCGCGTAGTAGACATTGCACCGGGCTGACCTCGGTGTGCTGGAAGGACGACTGTAGCATGGGAATCAGGGTATACAAGCCGAGGACACCGGGACGTCGCGGGATGACTGCGGTGACGACCGAAGAACTGTCAAAGAAGAGGCCAGAGAAGTCACTCACGTCATTTCGACGCAGTACCGGCGCCCGGAACAATGATGGGCGGACGACTGTACGTTTTCGTGGAGGCGGACATAAGCGGCTCTATCGGAAAATCGATTTCCGGCGTGATAAAACCGGAATTCCTGGGACTATTGCTGCGCTCGAATATGATCCTAATCGGTCAGCCAGAATTGCCTTGGTGCATTATAAGGATGGTGAGAAGCGGTATATTCTGGCTCCGGTCGGTTTACAAGTAGGACATGTCGTGCAGTCAGGTGTGGGTTCTGAAGTTCGTACGGGAAATGCGCTGCCCTTATCCAGCATGCCGTTGGGAACGACTATTCATAGTGTAGAGTTGAAGCCTGGAAAAGGCGGACAGTTGATTCGTAGTGCTGGGGGTGCGGCTCAGGTGATGGGACGTGATGGCGACTATGTGCAGGTGCGGCTCAGGTCCGGTGAAATGCGCAGAATCCTTTCAACCTGCATGGCCACCGTTGGACAGGTTGGCAATACGGATCATGAGAATATTAATGTAGGGAAAGCGGGCCGGGTTCGTTGGTTGGGCAGACGCCCGAATGTTCGTGGTGTTGTAATGAATCCGGTCGACCATCCGCATGGCGGCGGTGAAGGAAAGTCTGGGCAGGGGAATCCCCATCCAGTTTCGCCATGGGGATTACCGACCAAGGGCTACAAGACCCGCAACAATAAAGCAACGGACAAGTTCATTATTTCCCGCCGCAAGTAGGAGTACGCGATGCCGAGGTCAGTAAGTAAAGGCGCATTTGTTGACGACCATCTGCTGCAAAAAGTTGAGCGGATGAATCAGAATAAAGATCGAAAGATCATTAAAACCTGGTCGCGGCGGTCCACTGTTATTCCAGATATGATCGGACATACGTTCGCAGTTCATAACGGAAAAAAGTTCATACCTGTCTTTGTGACGGAAAACATGGTCGGGCATAAGTTGGGCGAGTTTGCTCCGACCAGGTTTTTTAAAGGTCATGGGCATGCCAGGACAGAGAAGTCAGTTGCCCTCAAGTAAGTGACGGGCCGCGGTCTCGGCACATTTGATTGGATGGGAAGGTTATGGCTGAAGCACAAGCAGTTCTAAGATTTGTACGTGTCTCTCCGAGAAAAGCGCGCCCGGTGATCGACTTGATCCGTGGGCAGCAAGTACCAATGGCGTTGGCAATGCTGAGAAATTTGCCGCGTCATGCATCGAAGGTGGTCGAAAAGATTTTGCGGTCCGCCGTAGCTAATGCAGAGCAAAAGGAAATGGGCGACAGTGAATCGATGGTGGTGTCGAAGGCATTCGTTGATTGCGGGCCGACGTTGAAGCGGTTTCGGGCTCGATCGCAGGGGCGCGCAAATGCGATTCAAAAGCGTATGAGCCATATTACGGTCGTAGTGTCGGCTGCGAGTATGAAGGAAAAGAAGTAGGTAGAGGCGGCTAAGGGAATGGATTTATTTTTTGTCTGAGTGAGGCATAAGAAGTTATGGGGCATAAGACACATCCGATCGGGTACCGGTTAGGATACAACGTGACGTGGTCTTCTCGATGGTATGCCAGTAAAGACTATGCGAAGCTCCTCCATCAGGACATTAAGATTCGCAAGATGGTCAAACAGCGTCTCTTTCACGCTGGTGTAGCCAAGGTTGAAATCGAGAGATCGGGAGACCAGACACGCGTAATTATTCACACCGCACGGCCCGGTATCATTATCGGTCGCAAGGGTGCTGAGGTCGATAAGCTCAAGGCGGAGTTGGAGAAGACGTATTCCGGTCAGGTCTATATTACGGTGAAGGAAATTAAGAAGCCGGAACTGGACGCTCAGTTAGTGTGTGAAAACGTCGCAACTCAGTTGGAAAAGCGTGTTGCATTTCGCCGGGCGATGAAACGTAGCGTGCAGTCCGCACTTCGTCTTGGTGCTCAAGGTATCAAGATTATGGTTGGGGGGCGTCTTGGTGGAGCGGAGATTGCTCGGTCAGAGTGGTATCGCGAAGGCCGTGTCCCTCTGCATACTCTCAGGGCGGACATCGATTATGGGTTTGCCGAAGCTCATACAACGATGGGCCAAATTGGAATTAAAACTTGGATTTATAAGGGTGAAGTACTTCCATTGCAACCCATCAATAAAGAATCAGCCTTTGACCGTAGGCTTGGGTAACTGAAGAGGGTATTGTGTTAGCACCAAAGAAAGTAAAGTTTCGTAAAATGATGAAGGGGCGTATGACCGGTAAGGCCTATCGTGGCGGTCAGATCACCCTTGGAGAGTTTGGCCTCAAGGCGCTTGAGCCAGGCTGGATTACCAGCAGGCAAATCGAGGCAGCTCGCATCGCGATCACTCGATGCGTGAAGCGTGGTGGCCAGGTGTGGACGAGAATTTTCCCTGATAAACCGATTACCAAGAAGCCGGCTGAGACTAGAATGGGTAAGGGAAAAGGCAACCCGGAGTACTGGGTCGCTGTGGTTAAGCCTGGCCGTATTCTCTATGAAATGGATGGAGTGACACCAGAAGTTGCTAAAGAGGCATTCCGTTTAGCATCGCATAAGTTACCCATTGCCACGAAGTGTGTGATCCGTGGTGAGTTTTAGCATTAATTGAACAAGGCGCAGGGGCAAGGAGAGCATTTTCATGGACTTGAAGGAGTTACGCCAGCTTACGGAACCTGAGTTGGCGGAGAAGGGGCAGCAGCTCACACAAGAACTTTTCAATCTTCGGTTCCAACTGGGAACAGGGAGGCTGGAAAACCCTATGCAAGTTCGTAAAACGAAGCGGTCCATTGCCAGGATTAAGACGCTTCAGCGCGAGCTGGTACAGGCTGGTCCAACTTCCACCACGGCGAAAGGGGCTTGAGGATGGGAGAATCAGAAAATAAACGACGTGAGTGGGTTGGACGTGTGGTCAGTAATAAGATGAATAAGACCGTGGTTGTCGAAATCGAGCGCTCGGTTATTCACCCACTCTATCGCAAGGTGCTTCGTCGGGTCACCAGATTCAAGGCCCATGATGAGGACAACGCCTGCAAGATCGGCGACCGTGTGCGCATGGTTGAAACAAGACCGATTAGTAAGGACAAGCATATGCGAGTGATTGAAGTTGTGGATAAGGGACGTAATGAGTAGGTTGTCATTGGGTAAGGGATAGAGGGAAGACTCGAATTATGATTCAAAGCTATACCTACATGGATGTGGCCGATAACTCGGGCGCCAAGCAGGCCATGTGTTTTCATGTGCTTGGGGGAACCAGGCGTCGGTACGCTTCTCTTGGAGACATTGTTGTTGTCGCGGTCAAGGAGGCGATTCCTGCAGCCACAGTCAAGAAGGGTGATGTGAGCCGAGCCGTGGTTGTGCGAACAACCAAGGAAGTGCGCCGGGAAGATGGTTCCTATATCAAGTTTGATCGGAATGCCTGTGTCTTGATCAATAAGGATGGTGATCCGGTTGGAACTCGTATCTTCGGACCAATCGCGCGCGAACTGCGGTGGAAAAAATTCATGAAGATTATTTCCCTTGCTCCGGAAGTGCTGTAGCGGAGATGGAGACGGAGAGATGAGTAATCAGGGGTTGAAAAAGAATCGAATTCGTAAGGGCGATGTTGTGGTTGTGATCGCCGGACGTGATCGTGGTAAATCGGGGAAAGTGCTTTCGGTTGATCCTGGGGCGGGGAAGGTCGTGGTCGAAAAGGTGAATATGATCAAGCGCCACACCAAACCGAATCAGAAGGTCAAGCAAGGCGGTATTCTCGAACGAGAAGCCCCTTTTGCCGTCTCAAATGTCATGTATCTGTGTCCTGTGACGCAGAAGCCGACCCGGCTCGGGGTGCGCACGCTTGATGGTGGCCGGCGGGTCCGGTTCAGTAAAAAATCGAACGACTCAGTCGAGTAGGAGTGAGGACGCCGGATGGCGAAGATTGAATCAGGAAAAGGTGGTAAATCGTCAGAGCGCCGTGTACCCAAGAAAAAAGAGGGGTCGTCGGCACCTCAGGCAGTTGACCAGGGTAGTGATGAGTCGAAGTTCGCTCCGCGGATGCGCGAAACCTATCTGCAGAAGGTCGTTCCTGCGCTCATGAAAGAGTTCGGCTACAAAAACATCATGCAGGTTCCAAAGCTTGAACGGATCGTGCTGAACGTAGGTATGGGTGAAGCGATTCAGAACGTGAAGCTGCTAGAAAGCGCCGCCGGAGAGCTCGGTGCAATTACAGGCCAAAAGCCTCTGATCACAAAGGCGAAGAAGGCTATTGCCTCTTTCAAGCTGCGACAAGGCATGCCGATCGGTACAAAGGTCACGTTGCGGAGCCGCAGAATGTGGGAGTTCTTTGATCGACTTGTGACGCTGTCGTTACCACGGATTCGTGACTTTAGGGGCGTTTCGCCAAAGTCTTTTGACGGTCGAGGCAATTACACGCTTGGTCTTAAAGAGCAATTGATTTTTCCGGAGATTAAATACGACGAAGTTGCTTCAATCCATGGAATGGACATTACGATTGTCACGACCGCGAGGACCAACGATGAAGGACGCGCACTGTTAAAACATTTAGGAATGCCATTTCGGACGTAATGTCTAGCGAAGGAGTTGCTGGTGTCGAGATTAGCGCTAAGAAATAAATCAGCTATCAAGGCAAAGTTTCCGGTCAGGGACTATCACCGATGTGAGATTTGCGGGCGTGTGAGAGGGTTCTTGCGTCGGTTTCGCATGTGTAGAATTTGCTTTCGTTTGCTGAGCCTGAAGGGTGAGATCCCTGGGGTTCGGAAGTCGAGTTGGTAGGACATCCATTTTCCGCGCCACCGGGCTGATGATGATCATCAGATTATACGGCGAATGTTGGTGAAAGGGTTAGTATGGTTACAGATCCCATTAGTGACCTGTTGGTACGATTGCAAAACGGACTTCGGCGGCGCCACGACACTGTCAGCGTTCCTGCCTCCCGACTCAAGCGTGAGATCCTTCGAATTCTCCAGCACGAAGGTTATATTCAGGGCGTTCAAGCTGAGGTGGAGGATGGACACCCTGTACTGAAAGTGCAACTGCGCTATGTCGTAGAGGGGCAACCCATGGTGACAGGTATGCAGCGGGTGAGCAAGCCTGGTCGTCGTGTCTATGTAGGGATCAAAGACATTCCACGGGTCAAGAACGGCATTGGTATGGCGATTTTATCGACTTCGAAAGGGCTGATGACAGATCAGGACTCTCGCCGCGCAGGACTGGGTGGGGAAGTGCTGTGTGCCGTATGGTAATGAGAAGAGCAAGTTGGATTGTCACTGCGAAAGTTGTCTAGAGGAATGAGGCATCGATGTCGCGTATAGGAAAGAAGCCAATTGATATTCCATCAGGGGTGGATGTCAAAGTTGCAGGGCCTATCGTGTCTGTAAAGGGGCCGCTCGGGAAGATCGATTGGTCGTTGTCTTCGGGCCTAGGGGTTTCGATGGCAGGTGGACAACTTGTGGTGAATCGATCGAATGAGGATCGTCAGGTCCGCGCCATGCATGGATTAACTCGTGCAGAGCTGAGTAACATTGTTCACGGTGTGACAAAGGGTTACGAGCGTAACTTGGAAATCACTGGGGTTGGATATAAGGTTGCAGTACAGGGTCGAACCATGAGCTTCAGTTTGGGCTATATCAATCCAGTTATCTACCCAATTCCAGTTGGAATCGACGTGAAGGTGGACAAGCAAACGCTGATTAATGTGAAGGGCGCTGACAAGCGATTAGTGGGTCAGGTTGCGGCGAATTTGCGAGCGATCAAGCCCCCAGACGTCTATAAGCAAAAAGGCGTTCGTTATGCCGGGGAAGTGTTGCGCAAAAAAGCCGGAAAGACCGGGAAGTAGGATGACACATGAATATTGCCGATAAAGCCAATCAATTAACTAGACGGAAGCAACGGGTGCGAAAGCGTGTCTTTGGAACGGCGGAGCGTCCCCGTCTTAATGTGTTTCGCAGTCGCTCTCATATCTATGCTCAGATCGTTGATGATCTCAAGGGCGCGACGTTGGTGGCTGCATCCTCCCTGGATAAGTCTTTGCGCACATCTGTGAAATCTACCGGTAGCATTGATGGCGCAAAGGCTGTCGGAAAGTTGTTGGCCGAACGGGCTAAGGTTGCCAAGGTGCAAGCAGTGGTATTTGATCGTGGTGGTCGGATGTATCATGGGCGAGTCAAAGCATTGGCTGAGGCATCGCGTGAAGGCGGGTTGCAGTTCTGAGTCAGACCTCGCTTCCGTTGCGGTATGAGGGCGAGGGGAACAAAGAGGAGAGATGATAGGTGCGAGTTAATCCAGATGAACTAAGCCTGAAAGACAAGGTTGTGTTTATCAACCGGGTCGCGAAAGTCGTAAAGGGCGGAAAACGCTTTAACTTCTGTGCTTTGGTTGTGGTCGGAGATGGACAGGGATGGGTTGGGATTGGGAAAGGCAAAGCTGCTGAAGTACCTGTCGCAATCTCGAAGGCGGTCGAACAGGCCAAGAAGAACCTGGTGCACGTTGCTCTCACATCCGGGACAATTGCGCACGAGGTGCATGGGCTGTTCGGTGCCGAACATGTCCTTCTCAAGCCCGCAAAGAAGGGGGCGGGAATTATTGCCGGAGGCGCTGTCCGTGCGGTGGTTGAGGTTGCCGGTGTCCATAACATCATTGCGAAGACGCTCGGTCGTGGAAATCCGTTTAATACTGTTCGTGCCACGCTCAACGGTCTTTGCCAGCTCCGCAATGCTGAAGACGTTCTTCATATGCGCCGTACCCAGGTCGGTGAGGTACAGAATAGGGTGAGAGTCTAATGTCTACAGTGCAAACCACCGTGGTCGCCCCGAAGGGGTTTGTGATCACCTTACGGCGAAGCCCAATTGGCACACCGCAGAAACATCGGCTTGTGTTGACTGGCCTTGGCTTGAGGAAGATCAGGCAGCAGGTGACTCGCCCCAATACTCCACAAGTCAGAGGGATGATTGGTAAAGTCGGATATCTATTGGAAGTGCAGCCACAATGAACTTACATGAGCTTGGTCCTGCAAAAGGATCCAGAAAAAAACGAAAGCGGATTGGTCGTGGCCCAGGTTCTGGCCATGGCAAAACATCGGGCAAGGGGCATAAGGGTTTGCTGGCCAGATCCGGAGGTCGAAGCCGCCAGGCCGGAGGGTTTGAGGGTGGACAGATGTCCCTCATTCGTCGAGTACCGAAGCATGGATTCACCAATATATTTCGCAAAGAATATTCGATTGTCAATGTGAAGAGCTTGGGTGACATGATGGTGTCTGGTACCATCACACCACAAGCATTGGTCGATGCCGGCCTGGTCAAGCGGAAGTCATTGCCGATCAAGGTTCTAGGAAACGGAGATCTTACCAAGGCGATTGTGGTGCAGGCGCACAAGTTTAGTAAGTCTGCAGAGGCAAAGATTCAAGCAGCTGGAGGGAGAGTCGAGGTTATTCCCGGTGTTTGAGAGACTCCTGACCAGTTTTCAGAATATTCTTAAAATTCCCGAGTTACGTACCCGGATCCTCTTTACCATGGGGATGCTGGTGGTGTATCGGATCGGGGCGCATATTCCTACGCCTGGGATCAATGGCGAGGCCCTTTCAGAGTTTCTGCAAAAGGAAGGCGGCGCGCTACTCGGATTTTTAGATATTTTCTCAGGCGGATCGCTTTCACGATTGACGATCTTAGCGCTGGGCATTATGCCGTATATCAGTGCGTCGATTATTCTTCAGTTGCTCACCGTAGTGGTTCCGCATCTCACGAAGTTAGCCAAAGAGGGCGAGCGCGGTCGAAAAAAAATTATTCAGTACACTCGATTTGGGACCATAGGTATTGCACTCATTCAAGGATTCGGGATCGCCATCGGTCTTGAACAAATGAATAACGGCGCATTTGTGATGGATGCCGGGTGGGGATTCCGTCTGATGACGGTCATCACTTTGACGGCCGGTACCGGCTTCCTGATGTGGCTCGGTGAGCAGATTACCGAGAGGGGGATCGGAAATGGCATTTCCTTGATTATCTTCGCGGGGATTGTCGCACGTCTCCCCTCGGCTGTCGGGCAGACGTACAACCTGTATGAGATCGGTCAGTTGAATGCTTTCTTGTTGGTCAGTTTGGCCCTGCTCATGGTCGTGGTGGTGGGTGCCATCGTTTTTCTGGAAAGCGGGAGGCGGAAAGTACCGGTTCAGTACGCAAAGCGGGTCATCGGACGCAGAGTATTCGGCGGGCAGAGTACGCATATTCCACTGAAAATCAATACAGCAGGGGTGATCCCCCCTATTTTTGCATCGTCCATTATTGCATTTCCTGCGACGATTACCGGGTTTTTCGAGACGCCATGGATCAAGGATATCGGCTCGCAACTCGCACCTGGATCGCTGCTATACACGCTGATGTATGTCGGCCTTATTCTGTTTTTCTGTTTCTTTTATACAGCCGTGGTTTTAAACCCAGTGGACATGGCGGACAATATGAAGAAGTACGGTGGATTCATTCCTGGGATTCGCCCTGGGGTACGAACTTCTGATTATATTTATAAGGTGCTGACGAGAATTACGTTTGCCGGGTCGATCTACCTTGCGATCGTCTGTGTAATTCCAGAATTATTAATCTATAAGCTAGGTGTGCCGTTCTATTTCGGCGGTACGTCGCTGCTGATCGTGATCGGAGTCGGTCTCGATACCGCACAACAGATTGAATCCCATATGCTCATGCGGAATTATGAAGGGTTTCTCGGCAAGGGCATGGCCCCACTTCGTGGACGGAGCGGGTGACGGGGAATCCATGCGCGTGGTATTTCTTGGCGCACCAGGAGTAGGCAAGGGAACTCAGGCTGAGCGTATTGCCGCGCAGTACCACGTGGCGAAGATCTCAACCGGTGATCTTCTTCGCGAAGCGGTCCGCACTCGGACCACACTGGGTCTGGAGGCGAAGAGTTATATGGATCAGGGGGGGTTGGTTCCTGATGCCGTAGTGATAGGGCTGGTACGGGAAAAGTTAGCTGATCCCAGTTGCGCGAATGGTTTTGTTCTAGATGGTTTTCCCAGGACAGTTCCGCAGGCGGAAGCCTTGGGTGCAGTGCTGGTTTCAAAAGGGATCACGCTGGATCGGGTTGTGAATTTTCAGGTTTCTCGTGAGGATGTTGTGCGGCGATTGAGCGGGCGCCGAAGTTGTCAGAAGTGTCAAGCCACCTTCCATCTAGACTTCGCCCCGTCTAAGATTGACGGGATATGCGATCGGTGTGGCGAGCCACTCGTGCAGCGCAGCGATGATCGCCGTGAAGCCATTGAGATGCGATTAAAAGTCTATGATGAACAAACGGCTCCGCTCGTCCGCTATTATGACGAACGGCAGTTATTATTTCCGATGGATGCATCGGGCGGAGTGGATGTCGTTTTTGGACATCTTTCACAGGAGCTTGCGCAGTACCAGGCGATATGATCATTCTCAAGACGCCGGATGAGATTGCGGTGATGGCTCAGGCGTCAAGAGTAGTGGCAGAGACATTGCAGATATTGCAGAAAGCTGTTCGACCAGGTATCACGACTGATGAGTTGGACCGTTTAGCCGAGGAAGAGATTCGATCACGTGGTGCGCGGCCAGCGTTTAAAGGGTATCGAAACTATCCGAAGACGCTGTGTGCTTCGGTCAATGACCAGGTCGTTCATGGGATTCCCTCCAAGCGAGTGTTGAAAGAGGGAGATATCATCGGTCTCGACCTCGGGGCGATTGTCGGAGGGTTTTACGGAGATTCGGCGATCACGGTTGCTGTGGGGCAGACAACAGAACGGAATGCGCGCTTGGTTCAAATCACCGAAGAAGCCATGTATTTAGGAATCAAACAAGCAGTGGTAGGGCAACGGTTGTCTGATATTTCGCATGCGATTCAGCAGCACGTGGTGTCTTCGGGGTACTCGGTTGTGACAGAGTTTGTCGGTCATGGGATCGGTCGGCAGTTGCACGAAGAGCCGCAGGTGCCGAATTACGGGAAACCAGGGCAAGGGCCTCGGTTGCAGGCCGGGATGGTTCTTGCGATCGAACCGATGGTCAATATGGGTGGGGCAGCCGTCAAAGTTCTTGAAGACCGATGGACTGCGGTGACAGTAGATGGGAGTCTCTCGGCGCATTTTGAACATACGATAGCAATTACGTCGAGTGGGTCACCCGATATTTTGAGCCAGCTCTGAAAGAAGACGCAAGCGCTGTGACGTGGTGTGGGGAGAGAGGATAGGGGTACGTGCCGAAAGAAGATGTTATCGAAATACAAGGCACGGTGAACGAGACGTTGCCGAACGCGATGTTTCGTGTGTCGTTGGACAATGGCCACAAGATCCTTGCGCATATTTCAGGCAAAATGCGTATGCACTTTATCCGTATTCTTCCTGGCGACAAGGTGACGGTGGAGTTATCGCCTTATGATCTGACGCGCGGTCGGATCACCTATCGGTTTAAGTAGGAGCGTGAACTGAATATGAAAGTGAGATCATCAGTCAAGCCAATTTGTGCGAAATGTAAGGTGGTTCGGCGCAAAGGAGTGGTGCGAATTCTCTGCGAAAATCCGCGCCACAAGCAGCGTCAAGGATAGCCGTGCGCTCAAGAGTGGCGGGTGAAATGATCCGAGTCGTCGATGTTCACCCAACTCAGGCCGGTGAGTGTACGACAAGAAGAAGGTAGGAGGAACTATGGCGCGTATTTCTGGAGTAGATTTGCCGAGAGAGAAACGGGTGGACATTGGCCTGACATATGTCTATGGGGTTGGGCGCGCATCGGCACTCTCTATCCTCACCAAGGCTGGGATTGATGGAGCCATTCGTGTTAAGGATCTGAGCGAAGAGCATATCGTCAAGATTCGAGAAATTATTCAGGAGGGACACCAGGTCGAAGGTGATCTGAGGAAAACCTTCTCGATGAATATCAAACGATTGATTGATAGTGGTACATATCGTGGCCTTCGCCATCGCAAGGGGTTACCCGTCCGCGGTCAGCGGACCAAGACGAATGCGCGGACGAGAAAAGGCCGCCGATCCGGTGTGGGAAGCAAGCCAAAGCCCCCAGCGCGTTCGTAATAACGTACAGCCGATATTTGAGCAGGGAGCCCTATGAGCATTAAAAAAGGAAAGAAGAAAGAGCGTCGGATCGTGCAGAGCGGGGTCGCCCACGTCCAGGCGTCATTCAACAACACGATTGTCACGATCACCGACATGAGTGGCAACACAATTGTGTGGGCAAGTTCGGGAAACCAAGGATTCAAGGGTTCTCGAAAAAGTACACCCTTTGCCGCTCAACGTGCTGGTGAAGCCGCAGCCAGGAAGGCGATGGAGAGCGGAATGCGCACAGTGGATGTCTATGTGAACGGCCCAGGGTCTGGTCGTGAATCGGCGATCAGATCTCTTCAGGCTGCTGGATTGAGGATCCATATGATTCGCGATGTGACCCCAATTCCACACAACGGATGCCGCCCACCTAAGCGGCGTCGTGTGTAGTTCCGTGTATCGAGAGGTTTGAAGATACAAGATTTCTTGGGCGCACCATCATGGTGATGTCCGGTAACTGGAGGTAGAGCAGTGGCAAAGTATCGTGGCCCCGTTTGTCGGTTGTGTCGGCGAGAGGGTGAGAAGTTGTTCCTGAAAGGCTCACGCTGTATGACAGAAAAATGCGCCATCGAGCGACGGAGCTATCCTCCTGGACAGCATGGTCAAAAACGCCCGAGGAACTCAGAGTACAGCACCCAGCTCAGAGAAAAACAAAAGCTACGCAGAATCTATGGCCTCATGGAATGCCAGTTCCGTGGTGTATTTGAGCGTGCGGAACGTCAGTCTGGTATTACCGGTGAAGTGCTCTTGCGGTTGCTGGAATGCCGGCTGGATAATGTCGCCTACCGACTAGGATTCGGCGCCTCGCGCAAAGAAGCCAGACAACTTGTGAGCCATGGACATTTGACCATGAATGGTCGGAAGATTAATGTGCCCGGTGCGCAGGTGAAGGCAGGAGACGTCATCAGCATTCGTGAGCGAAGTCGCACGTTGATTTCGATCCAGGCCGCGTTAGATGCAGTTGACGGTCGAGGCATTCCTGAGTGGTTAGAGCTCGACAAGACAGCGTTTAAAGGCATGGTACGTGCTTTGCCGTCGAAAGACCAGATTTCGCTGCCAGTCAACGAGCAGATGGTGGTGGAGTTGTATTCTAGATAGAAGCGGACCTGGGGGAAGGGCAGTTAGTCTCTGCGGCAAACAGATGCTGCTCAGGGGTTGGCTACTCGATGAGATGAAGGGGGAGTCATGATTAAAGCGATGAAAGACTTTCAGATCCCGATGCGGGTGGAGGTCGACAAAGATACACAAAACCAAACGTTCGGCAGGTTTACCACAGAGGCCTATGAACGTGGGTTTGGGACGACGGTCGGTAACGCCTTACGGCGTGTGCTGTTATCGTCGCTCACGGGTGCGGCAGTGACCACTGTGAAAATCGAAGGGGTCCTGCACGAGTTTTCCACGATTCCAGGCATCACGGAAGATGTCACCTCTATTATTTTGAATGTGAAAGGGTTGCGGCTTGCTGTGCATACGGATAAGCCAAAGACGCTCCGTCTCAAAAAGAAGGGGCCTGGTGAAGCCAAGGGATCCGATATTATTCACGATGCCGATGTGACCATTTTGACTCCGAACCTCCATATTGCGACGCTGGACAAGGATACCTCATTCGATATGGAAATGACGGTGAAGCATGGTCGAGGGTACGTGCCTGCCGAGCGCAACAAGGAGGAGGGGCTCCCGATTGGTGTGATCGCAATCGATTCGGTATTTTCACCCATCAAGCGTGTGAATTTTCACGTAGAGAATGCCCGTGTCGGTCGCATGACTGACTATGATAAATTGACCTTGGAAATCTGGACCGATGGGACCATCTCGCCTCGAGATGCCTTGTCTACGGCAGCCAGCATTATGCGTGATCACGTTGATATCTTTATCAATCCCGATGAGCGGGTGGAGGGACGTGCCGATCTCGGGGGTGATGAAGCACAACGTGAGGTCAATAAACATCTGTTCCGTAGCGTCAACGAACTGGAGTTGTCGGTTCGTGCAGCAAATTGTTTGAAGAATGCGAACATCAAGACTATCGCCGACCTGGTCCAGAAGACAGAAGGCGAAATGCTGAGGACTAAGAATTTCGGCAAGAAATCGCTCAACGAAATTAAGGAAATCTTGACGGAGATGGGACTGGGGCTTGGCGTGAAGCTTGATGCTGTGCAGCCGGTTAGTGGAAGTCCGAAGAGCGAGTAACGAAACAAGAGGGAACCCGTGCGTCATAGAAAAAATGGCAGACAGCTCGGACGACAGACCAAACATCGATGGGCGCTGTTCAGAAGTCTCGTGACCTCGCTCCTCGAACATGAGCGCATTGAGACAACTGAAGCTAAAGCAAAAGAAATTCGAGGATTCACGGACCGAATGATTACCCTCGGCAAGGAGGGGACATTGCCGGCTCGGCGTCAAGCCCTTGCATTTATCAGAAGCAAAGAGGTCGTCTCCAAGCTATTCAGCGACGTGGCGACTCGATTTAAAGATCGCCAGGGTGGCTATACGAGGATGGTGAAAACCAGGCGTCGAATTGGGGATGCGGCAAAGCTCGTCGCGATTGAACTTGTCACGCGGCCGGATACAGTGCATGCGAAGAAATCTGCCCCTGGTGCATCGGCTCCTGCGAGTCCCGCTTCGAGCTAGGCTATCTGTTCGTCAGAGCGAGTTGCGCGTGTGATGCAGTATCATGTTTATCTGTTCTCTCTTCTTCTTCACTAAGATCTACAGAATGCCCCGCTCTTAAGAGCGGGGTTTTTGACTCCATCGCTAGCGGGTAGACAATACCGGGCTTCCGGTATGCGTTTACTTGATATGGGGCTCATGCTACTATCGTGCCAGTCTATATCGTGTTGTTCACTTTGAAAACAGAGGCAACGTGTGGCAACGCTCAGTGCGAGGAGGTTTGTTAGCGCTGAGTGCGGTGTTAGCCTGTATTCTTGTCTATTTGCTCGTGACCAATTCGACAATGGTTCTTGCGCCGACCACGGCTGCGCCAGGCTCCATGGACCCAGCTGATGCGAAGATTTCTCAATTCACATTCACTCAAACGAAGGGCGACACAGTTCAATGGAAAGTGCAGGCGCAAGAGGCACGGCTTTTTGAGGGGGACAGGCGGGCGACACTTCAGGTCGTCGCTGTCACGCTGTTCGGCAAGCAAGGAAAGGATATGACGGTCACTGGAGATGAGGGGACATTGAATACGGAGACGAAGGACTTTGTGCTCGCAAACCGATCAGAGCCTCTTGTCATTCGCACCGAGAGTGGGTATGTCATCTACACCAACCATCTTGCTTGGACTGATCAGACGAGAGAAATCCGCACACATGATCCTGTCCGTATCGTTGGGCACGGATTAGAGGTGACAGGGCGTGGGTTGCTGGGACATTTAGATCGCGAAGAGTTTGAAATACTTGAGGATGTCCATGTGGATTTGGCTCCTGCTTCTTAATCTGTTCCCGCTTGGGATGGCTTCATTAAGCGAGTCGGCTGAAGCAGCTATTCCAAAAGCCGGTGCGGATCACACCGTCAGCACCACGATTACTGCCAAGAAGATGACCGTAAAAAATCAAGATAGCCAAGCTGTTTTTGAGGGTGCCGTCGTATTGACCCGTGGATCGTTACTGGTCTATTCCGATCGCATGGTTGTGATGTTCCGAGCACAAGATCCACCTGCGATCGATAGTCAGAAAGGGCCTGAGCCTGTCAAAGGTGGCATCCCTGCGAGAGGGTCCGAGACTGTACCAGCTGTGTCGAATCGTTCGGTCAACAGGATCGAGGCAACTGGGCGAGTGAGAATTGAGAAGGATTCTGGGAGTGCCACCTGCGACAAAGCCATTTACTACCATGATGGCGATAAGATTGTTCTGACCGGTGACCCGGTGGCTTGGGATAAAGGAACAAGGGTCAGCGGCAAACAAATCACGATGTTTTTGGCAGAGGATCGAAGTGTGGTGGAGGGCGGTTCGCATGTGCGGATCGAACCGGATGGAGGGATGGCGAAGTGATCGAGGCTGTTCAGGGAAACGCGCCTCCGACCGGCCTCTCGATGAAAAGGCCGACGGGCGGTTGTTTACGTGCAGTAGGATTGGTGAAAAGTTTTCGTGGACGCAAGGTTGTGAAAGGCGTCTCAGTCGAAGTCCATGCCGGTGAGGTCGTGGGCCTGCTAGGACCCAATGGGGCTGGCAAAACCACCATTTTTGACATGATTGTCGGCCTGTGCCAGCCTGATGAAGGCGCGATCTCGCTCGGGGAAGAGGCGATCACAGACCTGCCGATGTATAGACGGGCGCGCAAAGGAATTGGGTATCTTCCGCAAGAATCGTCAGTGTTTCGACGGTTGTCCGTTGAGGATAATATTCTGGCAATTCTTGAGATGCTGGACTACTCTCGGGCAGAGCGTCGCGACCGGGTTGATGCCCTTCTCAAGGAATTGGATCTTAGCCATATTCGGACAAGCATGGCCTATGCGTTGTCGGGTGGTGAGCGTCGGCGGCTGGAGATTACAAGGGCACTTGCGACGAGCCCTTCGTTCATGCTGCTCGATGAGCCCTTTGCCGGGATCGACCCGATTGCTGTCGCCGATATCCAACACATCATTATCCGATTGAAGGAGAAAGAGATCGGTATTTTAATTACCGATCACAATGTTCAGGAGACTTTGTCCATCACAGATCGGGCATACATCATAAACGAAGGATTGATTCTTGAGGCTGGGTCCCCAGAATCGATCGTCAAGAGTGAGACCGCACGTGCGGTCTATTTGGGAGATCGGTTCAAGTTATGAATCTTAAGAGTGTGTGCGTATGAAGCTCAGGCTTGACCTTCGGCTCAGTCAAAAACTGATTATGACTCCCCAATTGCAGCAGGCGATTAAGCTGTTGCAGCTGTCGAGACTTGAACTCCAGCAGAGCCTCACTCAACATTTGATGGAAAATCCGCTCTTGGAGGATCTCCCTGCTGAAGCAGAGGACAGCGAGGCTGAGAGTCCGGAGGAAAAGGCGGAAGACGCGGTGGCGTCGGCAAACAGTGAGCCAACGAATGTGGATGAGTCCACTCCGGAGGAACGAGACACTCCGGATGAAGCTTCGCTGGGAGGGTGGGAAGAGTACTTTGACAGCGACCGTCGAGGGGGACCTGGGTCTCAGACACCTTCGCAGGACGAGTTTCCATCCTATGAACAAACCATGGCGAAAGCCACGTCCTTGGAAGACCATCTTCTTTGGCAGCTGTCGTTTTCAGGTTTATCGGGTCGTGCAAAGGACATTGGGCGATTGATCATCGGGAATCTTGACGATGATGGGTATCTGCGCATGTCTCTCGCAGAGATGGTCGGAGGAACCGACTTTACAGAAACGGAAGCGGAATCAGTCTTAAAGGATATTCAATGCTTTGATCCAACAGGCGTGGCGGCGCGAGATCTTGTGGAATGCCTACTCTTACAAATTGGGCATTTAGGGAAGAGTCCAATGGGATCATTAGGGGCTCGGCCGGGCGCTTTAAAAGGATCGATCGTTGAAGCCATTGTCCAACATCATCTGAAAGACTTGGAGAAAAAACAATACGCAAGAATCGGGAAAGCGTTAGGGGTCACAGTAGAAGAGATTTTCCAAGCCACAAAGGTCATCGAAGTGCTTGAGCCAAAGCCGGGGCGACCGTTTGCGAATACTCAGAACTATGCGATTGTCCCTGATGTGTTTGTGAAGAAGAATGAAGGGGAGTGGATCGTGCTATTGAATGACGACGGACTGCCGCGCATGAGAATCAGTCCGTACTATAAACAATTGATGGGGCCTGGAGAGAGCGGGTCAGCTGAGACCAAGGCCTATCTCGACGAAAAGCTTCGGGCTGCGCAATGGGTTATTCGCAGCATCGAACAACGGAATAAAACGATTGTCAAGGTGGTGTCGAGTATCGTGAAGTTTCAGGAGCAGTTTTTTGAAAAAGGTGTGCAGCACCTAAAGCCGTTAGTCCTTAAACAGGTGGCTGAAGATATAGGGATGCATGAATCGACCATTAGTCGTGTGACGGCAAACAAATATATGTATTGTCCGCAGGGAATGTTGGAATTGAAATTTTTCTTTAACGCCGGCCTGCAACGAGCTGACCAGCCCTCCGACATGATGTCGTCTGTGACAGTGCGAGAGATGATTCGGAAAATGGTGGCGGAGGAGGATACGAGCCATCCTCTAAAAGATGAAGAGATTGCCGCACGGCTGCTCTCACAGCAGGTTGTGATTGCCCGCCGAACCGTGGCGAAATATCGGGCGGAAGAACATATTCCCTCTGCCACTCAGCGGAGACGATTTTTTTAAAGGGTGCAGAAATAATTTCAAGCCGGCCTTCTTCATGTGGCGCATCGGTCGGCTGGTTGCAGAGAGGTTCTGGTAGGTGAGCAGATCGCTGCGACAGGATATGGCGCACCTCCTTGAATCATCGACGTGTTGGGGTGTCCCATAGTTTTCTGGAGCGTGCGAGATCTTCCCTTTCCAGCTGCGTGTGTCGTGGGTTCCTATCAAAGGTCTCCTCTAGTGTTGCAGATGCGTAGATCTCACAATCATAGTGAATAGCAGAAGGGCTGAGGTTGCTCAGCTTGAAAGGATACATGTCGATAAAAATTACCGGACGTCACCTCGTAATTACGTCGGCGCTCAGACAGCATGTAGAAAGTCGGTTCGAGCGACTTGTGCGGTACGACGTGAAGCTGACCCACCAGGAAGTAATTTTGGGTGTGAACAAACTTCAGCATCATGCGGAGGTTGTGTGTACGATGCAGGGGAGACGGATTCAGGCCAAGGCTTCGACACAGGAAATGTACGCGACGATCGACCAGCTTGTGGGTCGATTGGCCACCCAGATACGAAAGTATAAGGAGCGCCAGACCGACCATAAAGAACCGGTGAAGAGATTGGCTCGTAAGGCTCTCACCCCGGTTGCTCGTAAGGAAGATGATGAGGAGATGATCGAAGTCATTTGCCCCCCCAAGGTGATGTTGACTTTGGAGGATGCGAAACGCCGGCTCGACTCTCTGCCTGGTTCACTCGTGGTCTTCACGGCACGGTCTTCTGGGAAATTACAAATTCTACAACGGCTCGATCGTAATCGAGTCGTCCTGATCGATCCGTAAAGGGTAGGCGGGCATGGCTGCGCTCAAGCTGGTCGTCATCAGCGGTCTTTCCGGTTCAGGGAAGTCGCACGCGCTCAAGTGCTTTGAAGATGCCGGGTATTTCTGTATCGACAATTTGCCTCCCGCTATTCTGCCGACCTTTGTTGAGCTGTGTCATCAGCAAGGAGGTGAGATTAAGAATGTCGCGCTTGGAATTGATGTCAGGGAGCGCGTGTTCTTTTCCGACCTCGTGGGGGTTCTTGAGCGTGTGAAAGCGCTCGGGCATGCGGTTGAGTTGATATTCTTCGAGGCTCGCGATGAGGTGCTGGTTCGCCGATTCTCGGAGTCCAGGAGGCCTCACCCGCTTCTCCCGCATCTTCCGGTACTGGAGGGGGTCCGAGTCGAAAGGGAGCGTCTCGCCGACTTGAGGTGCCACGCTGACCGGATTATCGATACGTCCGATCTGACGGTGCATGAGTTGCGAGAGTTATTGAGCCGGCAGTTTAGAGAGGAGGGGGCGCCGCGTCGATTAACCATTTCTCTTGTAACCTTCGGCTATAAGTTTGGTGTGCCGTACGACATCGATCTTCTGTTCGATGTCAGATTTCTGCGGAACCCGTTTTTTATTCCTGACTTGAAACCATTGACTGGGGAAGACGCACGGGTGAGGACCTATGTGTTGGCTGATCCGGACGCCGTTGCGTTCGTTGGGCAATTGGAAGGCTTCTTCAAATTTCTCATTCCACTCTTTGAGCGAGAGCGTCGCAGTTATGTAAATATTGGAATCGGTTGCACCGGAGGGCGTCATCGGTCCGTGGCGATTGCCGGCCGACTCCAGGAAAGTTTTTCAGTGCTCGGATACCAATCGACGGTGACTCATCGCGATCTCAGCAGGCAGTAACACCTAGGCCTGCTCCGTACATCTCCCCGCACCCTACTCCTCGATTTCATCTTTCTGCCTGTGCGCGAAAAGCGATTTGCTTGACAGGTAGAGCGTATGGACTATAGTTAGCATGTGTGATGTAGGTCTGCACAAACTCTTACAGTGGAGTACGGAATGGAAATCATGACGCAGATGGATGGCGGGAAATCTTCCGTTAGTCATTCATTCTTCAGTGCAGATACGAAGGTGGGGGTGCGGGCGTGAGTTGCAATCCGTGCAGAATTTACAGAAAAACTTGTCTTGTGCGGATAGTCATGTACAGTCAGAGGCACATATGCTGAGCTCATTTAAAAGTCTCTCCGAAACCGACCTGTTCTCGATGTTCACCCCAAAACGGCAGCTCGTCGGGTTGGATATTGGGTCGAGCGGGATCAAGCTTGTCCAGCTGAAGGAAAACCGAGGTCGGTACGTTCTCCAGAAGTTTGGCTTTAAACCACTCGAACCGGAAGTCATCGTCGATGGTACGGTGATGGATGAGGGACGTGTGGTATCGGCGATCAAGGAATTGTTCGAAGAAACAAAGATCAAGGTGAAGCAAGTGGCCGTATCGATTTCTGGCCATGCGGTCATCATTAAGAAGATTAGCTTGCCACCGATGCCTGATGAAGAGTTGGAGGGGCAGGTACGGCTGGCGGCGGAGCAGTACATCCCCTTCGATATCAATGAAGTGAACATCGATTTCAGTGTGTTGCCCTCCTCTGAAGCGGCGGGTGATGCACAGGGAGAGATGTCGATCATTCTGGTCGCGGCAAAAAAAGACAAGATTAATGAGCTGACTGAGCTCGTCAAAGGAGCGGGGCTGTTTCCGATCGTCATGGATGTCGATGCATTTGCGATCGAGAACATGCACGCAATCAACTATCCTGCCGCGCAAGAAGAGACGACCGCCCTCGTGAATATTGGCGCCAGTGTTATGAATATCAACATTATTCGAGGCGGCACTTCCCTGTTCACACGTGACATTCCGATCGGGGGGAACCGTTATACAGAAGCCATTCAGCGTGAAATGAGCATGTCCTACGAAGAGGCGGAAGAAACCAAAAAGAGTGAGCGTTCGGCAGGGAGCAGTCAGGCCGCGTTAACCACAGTTGTCGATAGCGTCAATGCCGAGGTTGCCTCAGAGATCGCACGGACCATCGATTATTTTAAATCCACGATGCCGGATGCCGATGTTCAGCAAGTTCTCTTGTGCGGAGGGGGGGCGCAGGTCAAAGGCTTAGTGCCACAACTGAAAGATCGAATGCAGGCAGCGGTCGAGGTCGCGAACCCATTTGGTGAAATTGACACTTCAGGAGCCGGTTTAGATCAGGACACGTTGGCCGAACTGGCTCCGCTGGCCGCCGTCGGTGTTGGATTGGCACTGAGAACGGTAGGGGATCGATGATTCGCATTAATTTATTACCGGGCCCCAAGGGGCATAAAGCGAAGCCCCAGTATGATGTCAGGGCGCAAGCTCTGTTAGGTGTGGGAATACTGTTCATTACCTTGGCAGGGTGTTGGTGGTACTCGGCCTCGCTCGACGAAGAGATCGCTGCACGACAGACTGAAAAGATTGACAAGGAGAAGCAGGTCGCGCAGTTAAAGGAACAAGTGAAGAAGGTCTCCGACTTTGAAAGCCGAAAGAAGGTACTAGAGGATAAGAATCGTATTATTGATGAATTGGAAAAGTCACGTGTCGGCCCCGTGAAAGTCCTTGACCATGTCAGTCACAGTTTGGAACCATTGAAAGTGTGGCTCATCAGAGTCGCCGTCACGGGGAAGGACATCGATCTTGAAGGTCGTGCTGCGACCAACGACGACGTGGTGGAATTCGTGAACAACCTGCGTCGTACCGATTATTTTTCGAATATCAATCTTCAAGAAAGTCGGGCGGCAGTGGAGAATCAACTCAATATCTACCAGTTTAAACTTGGTTTCCGTCTCAAAGGGTAAGAATGATGAAGCTGCCTTCCATGAATCTTGAGCAATTGCGGTCGGTCCCCTTGGTTCAGAAACTGGGGCTTCTCGTGATGGTTCTTGCCGGGATTATTGTCGGGTTCTATTACTATGTTGCTGAACCAAAATCTGTGGAGATTGCAGGGCTCCAGGGAGCGATCGGCACGCTCGACAGCGAGATTCAAACGTTGACGATTAAAGTTAAACATCTTGATGAGCTTATTGCGGCTAGTAAGCAACTCGAGATTGAGCTTGCCAAAAAGCAAGAACGGCTGCCGCCTGAAGGGGAAGCCGTAATGCTGCTCAAGCAGGTATCAGACTTAGGGATTCGCCTTGGGCTCGACATTAAGCTGTGGAAACCGAGTCCTAAGAGCGAAGATCCATCGAAGCTCTTTGTGCGGATGCCGGTGAATGTGGAGGTGTCGGGAGGATACCATACCGCCGCGTTATTTTTTGATCGAATCAACGCGATGCCTCGGATTGTGACTGTGTCAGGCCTCAAGATGGGCGCTCCAAAGTTTGAGAAGGGGCGTGTCGTCACACAGACGGTGTTTGATCTTGTCGCCTATGCAGCAACGGATGAGACCAAGTTGGTTGCAGCGGCTCCAGCAATTCCGCAGAAGAAATAGGGCGCAAAGTCTTGGATGTGTGTGAGGCCATGAACAGTGAATGCCATCTGTGAGAACCGGCGGTCGACCATGAAGACAACAAGCATGATTCTGATTGGATGTGCCGGACTGCTCGTGGCAGCTGGCCCGGGCTTTCCTGAGACAAGTATGAGCGGTCATCTTCGACAGATTAGCCCAATGCGACAGGACTCCCTCAAAGTCCCGTCTCTCAACGATGTGCCGAGGCACGCGTCGTCTCCAGCTCCAACTGTGGTAGCCGGCGATGGGGATGTCCAACCAGTCGACCCCAATTCAATATTGGAATCGGTGGGTGTTCGCTCCTATGACCCTTCTGGCCGACGCGATCCGTTCGCCCCGGTTCTGCAATTGTTGGGACTTGGACCTATTGATCCCACATTACCTCCGCTCCAACGTGTCGGACTTACGGAGATGAACTTGATCGCCGTGATATGGGGAGCCTACGGCTATACGGCTATGGTTCAGACTCCAGATGGAAACGGGTATACGGTGCGTCGGGGAACGCGAATAGGTCCCAACAATGGCGTGGTGAGCGCTGTGACGGAGAAGGGTATTGTGGTGCAAGAACGGTTTACAGATGTGTATGGGAGCAAACAGGAGCGGGAATATGTCAAGCTCCTTCACCCGAAAGAGGGCTCAGAATGACACCTAAGCTGAACACGACAACGACAACATTTATTGGCGTACTCTCGGCGGTGGGAGCGCTCAGTGTCCCGATAGCCATACCGCCGATAGAGGCGTCGACCGACGTCCCAGCTGTCGATTCAGTCTCGCCCTCGATCATTGAAGGAGATCTGGCGCAGACCTTGACTCGCATCGATGTTCAACGGGGTACGAACGACATCCGGGTGATTATTTCAGGGGATGGAAGGCTGGCCCATGAGGTGGTACGTCTCGATGAGCGACGTCTCATGATCGATATTCCAGGAGTGGCTTCTGCCGTACATAAGCCGGTCATATCGGTGAATCACCAAATATTGAAGCAAGTGCGTCTAGGTTATCATGCTGATAAAGTGCGAGTGGTATTGGATCTTACCGGTGCAGCAACATACTCGGTTGAATCGCAAGGTGCGAGTCTTATTGTAACGCTTCGAGAAGGTGCCGGTGCGGATATAGGCGCAAATGATGGCTCTTACCGCAGTGAAACCGCCAAGGACATAAGGCCAGAGAATCCTATGCTGCTGCCGATTCAGGCGGATGTCTCTTTTCCGGTGGCCTATCGGGCAATGGCTGCGGTTCAGCGGTCTTCGACGAAGTTTCATGTGTGGCCTGTCCAGATGACGTCCGATCCAGATAGCAGTGAGAAGAACACGCCAAAGGAAGATTTGGTCGTTGGAGAAACCCGTTATGTCGGTCGGCGTATTTCGCTCGATTTCCAGCAGGCCGACATCAGTAACGTGCTACGCCTCATTGCTGAGGTCAGTGGCTTTAACATGGTGGTCGGTGAAGGGGTTAAGAGCAAGGTGACGATGAAGCTCGTGAGTGTGCCATGGGATCAGGCACTCGATATGATTTTAAAAATGAATGGGCTAGGCAAGATCAGGCAGAGCAATATCTTGTGGATCGATACGCTGGCGAACATCGCCAAACAGCAAAATGAAGAGGCACAGGCGAAGGATGCCAAGGTAAAAGCGGAAGAACTGGTTGATCGAGTATTCTATATTAGGAATCTGCAAGCGCAGGAACTCATGACTTCTCTTCGGCAGTATTTGAGCCCGAGAGGGTTGATGCAAATGAGCGTGGGCTCCAATGCCTTAATTGTCAGAGATACGGAAAGCAAGATTGGAGTGATGAAACAGCTGGTTGACGGGCTCGATCTCGAAGTGCCGCAAGTCCAAATCGAAGCGAGGATTGTGCAGGCGGATACGACCTATTCCCGCTCGCTGGGAGTTCAATGGGGTATCCAGAATGTGAACCAGCTCGGGTCTAATGCTGTGGCGAACTTTCGGACGGGTAATACCGGAGCATTTGGGGGGCAAACATCGAATTTTCTGGTCAATCTTCCCGCCACAGTCGGTGGTTTGGTGGCAACTCCTGGTGTCGGGTTCACGATTGGTAAAACCGATGGAGCGTTGTTGGACGTGCGGTTGTCGGCAGGTGAGTTGCTTGGACTGAGTAAAGTCATTGCTGCACCGAAAGTCACGACCTTGGACAAGCGGGAGGCCAAGATCTCACAGGGAGAATCGATCCCGTTCCAGACTACGTCTCTCCAGGGAACACAGACGACCTTTGTGGATGCGAATTTGGAACTGAATGTGACTCCTCAAATTACTTCGCGGGATCCCAAGGAAGTCGGCAAGCAGATCATGATGAAGGTTCGCGCCACGAGAAACGCTGTCGGCGCACGAAGCAATCCGGCCGGGCCCAGTATCGACCGACGCGAAGCCAATACTCAGGTCCTAATCCGCGACGGTGAGACCATGGTGATCGGCGGGGTGTTTATCGATACGCAGAGCAACAGCGTGACGGGTATTCCCTATCTCTCTCGCGTGCCTGTTTTGGGATGGCTCTTCAAACAAAAGACTGAAGCTGTCGCGAAGCAAGAACTGCTCATCTTCTTGACGCCCAGTATCATTAAGAGCTAGCAGGATGTAGGAAAAGTCAGCCAGCATACACAGCCTATTACCTGGGCGGGTGAGTGTATTGCCTGAGCAAAACTCACCAGAACACAAGCTCACCAGTTAAACCTATATCGCACAGACCAACCCAACGGTCTATACAGACTGGATCGGTCTCCAACGTACCAGCCAATAACGGTTTGGCATACCCACGCAATCTTCCGGTGCATTCTCCAGTTCCCTGCCTATATCTCGCATAATCGGTGTGTGATATCTCAACGAATATGTGCTTCGAGGCCAGATAAGGACTTCAGCGAGCCTGGCTTCTCAAGAAGATGCAACCTAGTGAGGGTACATCCGAGCTGTCATATGCGACCATTCGCCATCGAGCGGCCCTGAAAACCTTCTAGTTTCCAGGCCGTTGTGATACCATCCCCCCGTTGTCTACCGATCGCAATTCATCATCATCATCGGCACAGTAGGCCATGAATCTGAGCGTTCCTAGCCACAAAGAGTCGGATGTGGGGCCGGTGTATCGAGTCAGGAGAGGCGATCATTGAGCAGGGCTGGAATAGCAGAACAGATTGTGCCGGTGGTCTTGGGGCCACGAAGCTATGACATCGTCCTCCATCCTGGCTTACTTTCGACAGTGGGCGACAGGCTGCATACCCTTACGACCTCTCCGAAGATCGCCGTTGTGACAGATAGGCATGTGGCAAGCCATTATCTTCACAAGACACTCCGATCGCTTCGCAAGGCAGGATACGACCCGACGGAAATTGTCTTGCCTCCGGGAGAGCAAACGAAGACGCTTGGAACAGTCGCCAAGGTTCTCGACGCGTTGGCCAAGCATAAGTTCGAACGCCAATCACTGTTGTTGGCCCTTGGCGGTGGAGTGATTGGCGATGTGACAGGTTTTGCTGCCGCGATTTATCAGCGAGGAATTCCGTTCGTGCAAGTGCCGACCACGCTTGTGGCTCAAGTGGATTCCAGTGTGGGGGGCAAAACCGGTGTGGACCATCGGTTGGGGAAAAACCTCATCGGAGCGTTTTACCAGCCGCGAGCTGTACTGATCGATCCGCTCACGCTGCGCACTCTGCCAGGCCGCGAATGGATTGCCGGTTTAGCCGAAGTGATCAAATACGGTATCATCGCCGACGAAGGGTTCTTCGCGTTTCTGGAACGAGAGATTTCCAGGCTGCTGAAATTGGAAAAAGAACCGGTTCTCCACGTGATTAAACGATCGTGCGAGATCAAGGCGGAAGTGGTTGCCGCTGACGAGCGGGAGTCGAACCGTCGCCGCGTGCTCAATTATGGTCACACGATTGGACATGCCCTGGAGGCACTCTCAGGCTATCGTGGGTTAATTCATGGTGAAGCGGTGGGGATTGGGTTAGTGCAAGAAGCGGATTTGGCTTGCAGTATGGGCCTCTGTGGGCGGGAGGTTGTTGAACGGATCAGAGCCCTGGTGCAGCGTGCCGGGCTGTCCGATCACGTTTCACCGTCATCCTTTTCTCGCCTTTGGAGTGCCATGCAGCATGACAAAAAAGTGATTGGGGGGCAGGTCGTTGGAGTGTGGCCGGTCAAGATTGGAGAAGTGGTCATTCGACCAATAGAGGAGCAGGTGTGTGCCGAGTGGTTTCGGCGCATGCATGGCCGTGGGAGTCGCCTATCGAACGGCCATCGGCCAGGCAGGCTATCCGGCGAAAGGGTCGCACGCAAAGGTATATCTCAATGACGATGAAACGCACGCCATCTGTGGCGTATCTGCAACAGGCATTGCGGGAAAAAACACGCGAAGTCGATGTTCTCCATCGGATCTCTGCGTCGATCAGCAATCAATTGGATCTCGAAGCCATTCTCAAACATATCGTCGACGTCGTCGTAGAAGTCACGAAGGCGGATGCCTGCCTCCTCTATCTATTGTCGGACAGTCAAGATGAACTCATTCTTCGCGCATCGAAAAATCCTCATCCCAAACTGATCGGTCGCATCACAATTGGATTAGGCGAGGGCATCACCGGGTGGGTGGCGCAGGAACGGACGCGCGTTGTGATTCCGAGTAATGCGAACGACGATCCACGGTTCAAGTTTTTTCATAACCTTCCGGAAGACCGCTATCAAGCATTTGTCTCTGTCCCGATCATGGCCAAAAAGGAAGTGGTCGGCGTCATCAATGTCCAACATAAGCGCCCCAGGCGCTATCAACTTGATGAGATCGCGCTCCTTTCGACGATCGCCACTCAAGTTGGAGGAGCGATTGAAAATGCGCGGCTGTACGATCAAATGCAACGCAAAGCATTACAGGTAGAGACACTGTCGCAGGTCTCGGAAACAGTGGCGTCCAATCGATTGATCAAGGATGTCCTCCAGCTTCTTGTGACGATGACGGCGCAGATGATGAACTCGAAGATCTGCTCGATCATGCTGTTGGACGAAGCCAGCGGGGAATTGCGGATTGCGGCAACACAAAGCCTCAGCGAGCAGTATCGTCGGAAGCCCAATCTTAAGATCGGGCAAGGCATTAGCGGGCGTGCAGTGAAAGACAGACGGTCGATCATTGTGCTCGATGTGTCCACTGAGCGGGACTATATGTATCCGGATATGGCCAAGAAGGAGGGGCTGTGCTCTTTGCTTTCAGTCCCGATGATGGTGCGTGATAAGGCATTGGGCGTGATCAACAGCTACACGTCCGTTCCGCATGTATTCACCGGCGAAGAGGTCAAATTGCTTCAGGCCATTGCCAATCAGGCTGCCGTGGCTATCGAGCATACGACCCTGATTGAGAAGTCTCATGAGATGCAGGAAGCCCTGGCGGTTCGGAAGCTTATGGAGCGGGCCAAAGGCTACCTGATGCGTTCGAAGAAGCTGACCGAAGAAGAGGCCTTCAAACTCATTCAACGGCAAAGTATGGATTTTAGAAAGTCGATGCGCGAGATTGCTGAGGCGGTGCTTCTCGCTGGAGAACTCGATCAACGGGTTGAGAAGCAGCGTGGATAGGTGTTATCAGCCAGGGACGTCCTCGGGCGTGGCAGGCTAAGGGATTGAGGCGTCACTTTGGAGAGGTCGAGGGGGGGTGGCTGGTCCGTTCCGTCTCTTGCTCCGCCAGTTTCTTTTTGATTTCCTTCAACTCCTTCCGTAACTCGTCTAGATCGGTATCTCTCTGAGCAGAGTCCTCTTTCACAGGCCTCGGTGATTGAACGGCAGTCGATCGTATGTCCGATGCCGTGGGCATTGTGGCAAGCAGGTTGTAGTCGATGACGAGAGTGGTGTTGGTTGAACGGGCCGTCCGATAACTATCGGGGCGCTTGGCGGATTCTGGAACGAAGTGTACTGTGCGATTGGCCAATCCTGTCGGATTGAATGGATGCCGATCGGCTATGGTATTCGCGTCGCTCCGTTCTGTCCGTTGGCGATAGCCGGTCAAGGTCAGATACAGCGACCGTTCATAACTGTAGAGGAAGCCCCCCGTTGCTTCTACGGATGCCCCTCTTCCCACCTGCTCTGACTCACACACGCCGGGGAAACGGACGTCCGACAAGCAAAAAACCGCTCCGGCAGATGGCGGTTGGACCGGCATGCTGTGTTTGACGATATGAAAGCCGACCTGCTGGTCCGACGCAGCTCTGGTGAGCCCTTCGACGAGGAGTGGCGCCAGGTACTCAACGTCGTCATCCCCAAATACGCGAAGGGTCTCAGTCTTGTCTGAGGCAAGGTTTCCTAATACGCCTCGGCCGTCCTTGAGGATCACGCCGCGCAGAACTCGAGCCATCGTATCCGACGATACTGTCATCGGGTGGGTGGCTTGAAAAGACCGATCGGGAATACGTTCCACAAACACCGCGCCGCGTTCGGACTGATGGATTGTGATATCCAGATCTGGCTTGGTCGCACAGGCAGACACGACCAGGGTCATCCCGGTGAGAAGAAGCAGGGCGAGTTGCGGACGATGAGACAACGGCAATTCTCAAAGTGAATAGAAGTCGCGAGTCTAGCATAATTAGACAGGACGAGGACACCGGTAACATTCTTCAGTTGCTGAGAGAGAGTCCTACTTGACAGGAGGACAAGAGACTCCGAATATAGGCCCACATAACGGTATGGGCTGAATATTGGACAACGACGTCCGACGATTCAGCCGGAATGTACGAAGTGAAAGAAAAGGACAATGGCGTCCTGTCGGGATTGACAGAATGACCGGAAGGGCCTTTTCCTCTTCCACAGCATAGCCCTCCGCGGTCGTTCCACGCATATCGAACGAGCAGTAGTCACCGGCATGAGCAGGACCATTCCCGTCGCTTGTTACGGGGAGCTTCACGCGAGCGAGTGAACGTCCCGGTCGTAAAGGGTGCGGTGCAGTAACGAGGCGAAGAGGATGAATGACCATCCTGAGTCCAGAGATCCCAGGCCCTATTCTTGGCTGCCGATCCTTCTCGGTGTGCTGACGCTCGCCACGCTGAGCATCGGCACAATCGCATTCCGCTACATCGAAACACGCATGGTTGCGACAGCAGGCGAAACCCTGGCCCAGACAGCCGCCGAAGTTTCGGACAAACTGGACCGATTTCTCCTTGAACGGCATGGCGATGTGTTGATGATGGCGAGGACATTCAGCGTGCAGTCATACAATCAGGAATTTCAGTCGGCCTATGTCGCCGGGCTGAGGGCCGCATACCCGGATTACATATGGATCGGCGCCACTGACGAACGAGGAAAGATTGTCGTAGCAACCGACCCGGCCACGGTAGGGCGTGATTACAGCGCCGAACCCTGGTTTCAGGCCGTGCGTGACGGGCAAGGGATCCATATGGGGGACGTGGAGCCATTCGCTGTGATGGGCGGTCCTGACGCCATCGCCGTGACGGCTCCCATCGCCGGACCGCGCGGAGAATTCTTGGGGGTCGTGACGACGCGGGTGGGAATTCCTGGACTTGAAGACGTCATGACGAGAACCCTACTGGCATTCCGGCAGCGAGAGGGAATTTGGGGAGCGCTGGAGTATCAGTTCCTGTCTGAAAAGGGAGTGGCTTTCATCGATTCGGATCTTGAGCATAAGGGCCATGTCAATCTCAAACAACTCGGACTCCCGTCGGCGCTGTTACGAGAAGGCGCCTTGTCCGGTTACATTGAAGAGGACCACGAACATCGCCATGTGCCTGTTATTACCGGCTATGCCAGGACTCAAGGCTTAGGTGATTATGAGGGTTTACATTGGACGGTGCTGATGCGCATGGATCGGCGTGATGTTCTGACGCCGATTCGGGAAGTCCTCTGGAATCTTGGTTTGGCAGGGAGTGTTGTGGTGGTTCCGACGTTTGCGCTCCTGGTATGGACCGTCACACGTGTGAGAAGGGAATATCGGCGCGCGCAACAGGAGCGCGGGCTCGCCAGGGACGCTGAAGCGTCGCTGCGGAAGAGCGAGGCGCATACGCGGAGTATCGTCGATCTGGCGCTCGATGGCTTCATCGGGATGGATACAGCGGGAATGATCACCGACTGGAACTTCCAAGCCGAAGAGATATTCGGCTGGTCCCGGCAAGAGGCAGTTGGGCGGCTCCTTGCAGCCACCATCATCCCGGCACAACATCGGGACGCCCACGAACAGGGATTGCGTCGTTTTCTTGCAACCGGCGTAGGACCGATGCTGAACACCAGGATCGAGATCACTGGTGTCCATCGTGACGGACACGAGATTCCGATTGAACTAGCGATTTCGCCGTCCTTGGGACAGGGAGGCATTTACACGTTCAGTGCCTTCGTGCGTGATATTTCGGTACGAAAGCAGACGGAGTGGCAGAGCCGCATGCATGAAGAGGAACTGCAACGACTCAACGAGGCCTTGGACAGGCGCGTGCAGGCCCGCACGCAAGAGTTGGCCGCCGTCAACGATTCATTGGTTGCTGAAGTGACTGAACGGATGCAGACCGCGGCGTCTCTTGAACAGAGCCGGCAGGCCCTGCAAAAGTTGGCGTTTCAGTTGTTACGCGTGCAGGAGGAAGAGCGGCGTCGTATCTCGCGTGATCTGCATGACGACATCAATCAACGCCTTGCGTTGCTTGCCATGGATATCGAAGCGGTAGGACGGAAGCTCGATTCACCCGCAGATCATGTGGGCCGGGCTGTCAGAGAAATACAGGAGCGGGTGGTGGAGTTGTCCGATGTGGTGCGGCACCTGGCCTATCAGCTTCATCCATCTATTCTCGATGATCTCGGGCTTCCGATTGCATTGCAGCGGCTCGTGGAAGATTTCACCGCTCGAAGCCATATCCGGGGGAGTTTTGAGCATAAGAATATCCCCGCAGCGGTCCCTCAGGAGATCGCGACCTGTCTCTATCGCATTACCCAGGAAAGTCTCAACAACGTGGTTCGCCATGCAGAGGCGTCTCAAGTCGATGTGGACCTGACCGGGGATCAATCGGAGCTGGTGGTGACGATTACGGATAATGGAGTAGGATTTGATTCCAAACAACTCCGGAACGGATCGCATGGACTGGGGTTACTCGGCATGAAAGAGCGGGTCGCCTTGGTGCACGGGGAATTACTGGTAAGTTCTGCTGTGGGGAAGGGAACGAGGGTACAGGTGGTGGTGCTCGTTCCAGCGGAGGTCGCATGAGTAAGCCTCGGGTCCTGTTGGGTGACGACCATACCCTGGTGTTGGAAGGATTTCGGAAACTGTTGGAGGATCGGTGCGAGATCGTCGGGGTGGCGGAAGATGGCCGTACACTGCTTCGAAAGGCCTACGAATTGAAGCCTGACATTATCACGCTCGATATCTCGATGCCGGAACTCAACGGGGTCGATGCTGCCAGGAAGTTAAAAAAGATTCTGCCTGACACTAAGCTGATCTTTGTGACGATGCATGCCGATCAGGCCTATGTGAATGAAGCCTTCAAGGCCGGCGCTTCCGGCTATTTACTCAAACGGTCCGCTGGGTCAGAATTACTTCAAGCTGTTCAATCGGTCATGGAGGGACAATGTTATGTCACCCCCTTGGTCGCAAAAGGTCTGGTGGAGTCGGCCATTACAAGAAAGATGCCTGCGGTTCAGAGGGACAAACCCTTAACAGGGCGTCAACGCGAAGTATTGCAGCTCGTGGCAGAGGGAAAGACGGTGAAGGAGATTGCGTCGGCCCTCACGCTCTCGCCGAAGACGGTCGAATTTCATAAATCGCAGATTATGACGCTCCTCGATCTTCACACGACGGCGGAGCTTACAAAGTACGCCCTTGTCCACGGCCTCCTCACATCGGATTAGTCCCGTACCTCTCGCCTGAACATCCGCACCCGTAGTAGAAAGGGCCATAAAATAGGGGCTGGCTTCCCTAGGGATATTGTTTCATGTTCCTAGGGAGATCCCTAGTGTGTTTGTTTTGCTTCTTGGCGTATAGGTACCGGCCATGGATCTGGTGATGGTTCGGTCCCTCTGCTCTCAATCAATCAAGGTGTGGGACGGTGCGAGATACATGGGTGGCAAAGGGCTGGGTGTGCGCACAATGGCGTGCGTCGCGACGATGTCGTCGAGATGAGGAAGCCCAAGATGCGTGAGTACTAGAATCTCAACAGGGCATGGGAGGCTGTGACTTATGAAGATAGATCTAAAGAGCCAGTGGAAAATCTGTGTGGTGACCGGGGTCGCCATGGCACTGGTGGCTGGGATGGCATCCACGGTCCCGAGCGCCTACGCCGGTGGCACGATCAAGGTTGACGACGACAAGTATATTTCCATCGGAATGGGCATCCGTCAAAGTTTCAATATGGTAGAAGATGGGTCAGCCAGCGGGTCACAGTGGAGCAACAGCTTCAATATCAACAACGCTCGTATCTATATCAACGGCGGGATCCATAAGTACGTCAAGTTCGCGTTCAACACCGAATGTTTTAACTGTGCGGTCGGCTCAAGTTCGGGATCTTTTGGGGATAGGTCTAACATCGGCCTGCTCGATGCGATCGGGCAGTTCGAGTTCACTGAGACAGTGAACTTCTGGGTCGGGCGCACCTTGGTGCCGACAGAGCGAGGTGAACTGAACGGCCCCTTCTACCACGCGGTCTTCGATGGCTTTCGGACACCGTTCAACCAAGCCGATTTCAGCGGGAACATTGGCGCAGGTGGGGCTGGTCTCTATGGCCGTGACAATGGCGTGGTCTTCTTCGGGAAAGTTCATCCAGGGGGGACACATCTGCAATACGTTGCGTCGGTATTCCAGGGGCTGCGGTCATCGTTAAACACAGGGCCAAATCAAAGAGACAGTTTGAAGTACGCCGGACGTCTTACCTGGAACCTGCTGAACGATGAGTCGAATCCTGGTTACTACACCAGCGGTACCTACTATGGGACAGCCGGGGATATTCTTGCGCTCGCGGTCGGGGGAGAATATCAGAACGCAGGCGCTGGTTCCAATGCCAATAAAAGTGCTTTTGGGAGTGTTGTCGGCGATGTTCTGTTTGAGAAAGTGCTCGATAACAACAATGGCAAGACCAATGGCGTGTTCACGGCTAACGCTGAATACAAACGGTACTGGGCGCAGGATCTCGCCGCCGCTGGGAATGCAGATTGTTTCTGCCTGTTTAGCGGGACTTCAGTTACCGCGTACGCCTTGTATCTGTTTCCGCAGGAGGTTGGGATCGGGAGATTCCAGCCCTATGGGAGATATACCTTCGTGAACAGTGTGCACACCAGCGCACTCGATGAGTTTGAATTTGGCACAAACTACGTCATTAGCGGTCACAATGCGCGCATCTCGGCATTCTGGCGGACTGGCAGTCTGGCCCCATCTGGTGGGCCTGTGACGACCGGCTTCGTTCCGGGAGCTGGGCATCAAGATTCTGTTCATTTGGCTTTGCAGCTACAGTATTAAGGCGGTGGGTGGTTGTGATGCGTCGCTGGAGTGGAGCCGTCTGATGACGATATGGAAGAAGGCTGCGCTACACAAAGTGGCTCGGAGGAATGCTCTAGCGATGTGTGCAACTGTCGATCTGGCCTAACATCTATGTGTGAGTGAAAGGAGACTGATCATGGGAACGGATAAACCTAATGAGGTAAACCCGGTTGAACCGGGCGGTACTGCAGAGAGCGAGGCTGGCCCTTCGCGGCGTGAGCTTCTGGTTAAGGGAGGCAAGGTCGTCGCCGGCATCGGGGTCGCTGCCCTGCTCGGCAACTTGGGCAACTGGGCCTTGTCCTATGCGGCGGACAAGGAACCGATCAAGATCGGTATCCTGCATTCGCTCAGCGGCACCATGGCGATCAGCGAAGTATCGTTGCGCGATACCGTGATGATGGCTGTCGAAGAAATCAACGCGAAGGGCGGGGTAATGGGCCGGATGATCAAGCCGGTCATCGTCGATCCGGCTTCGAACTGGGATCTCTTTGCCGAAAAGGCCAAGCAACTGTTGTTGCAGGATAAGGTCTCGGTCACCTTCGGCTGTTGGACCTCGGTCAGCCGCAAATCGGTGCTGCCGGTCTTCGAGAAAAACAACGGGCTGCTGTTCTATCCCGTGCAGTACGAGGGAGAAGAATGTTCGCGTAACGTCTTCTACACCGGCGCCGCCCCGAATCAGCAGGCCGTGCCGGCGGTGGATTATCTGATGAGCAAAGAAGGCGGAGGATTCACGAAGTTCTATCTGCTCGGCACCGATTACGTGTATCCCCGCACCACCAATAAAATCCTGCGGGCGATGCTGCTGGCGAAGAAAGTCCCGGCGGACAAGATCATGGAAGAATACACGCCGTTCCACCATCAGGACTATCAAACCATCGTCGGAAAACTGAAGAAATTTGCCGCCGGCGGTGGAGCTGCCGTGATCAGCACGATCAACGGCGACAGCAACGTGCCGTTCTACAAGGAGTTTGCGAACCAAGGGTTGCGGGCCGAAGATGCCCCGATCATGGCCTTCAGCGTGGCGGAAGACGAGCTGCGCGGGATGGACACGTCCGCGCTGGTCGGGCACCTGGCGGCGTGGAATTATTATCAAAGCGTCGATACGCCGCAGAACAAGCAGTTCGTGGCGAATTTCAAGACCTACTGCAAGAAGAACAACCTGCCGGACGGCGACAAGCGGGTCACGGACGATCCGATCGAAGCCGCCTATTTCGGCGTGTATATCTGGAAGCAAGCCGTCGAGAAGGCCGGGGGAACTGAGGTCGACAAGGTCAGAAAAGCGGTCTATGGCAGCAAGTTCATGGCGCCGGGCGGCGAGATTATGATGGATGCCGCCAATCACCACACCTACAGACCGGTGCTTATCGGTGAGATCATGGCGGACGGGCAGTTCAAGGTGGTCTCTCGTTCACCCGGGCTGGTGAAGCCGGAACCCTGGAGCGAATTTACGAATCCGGACAAGGGCTGCGACTGGGTCGGTCATCAAGGGACCTATCAAAAATAATTCGTCATGGTAGAGGGGGCTACTCAGTTACTCCCTCTACCATGTGCGAGTAATGCGGTTGACGGGACGAAAAGTCTGCGTCATTCGTGTGTCTTGTGGAGGTTAGTCCACCATCATGATGATTTCTCTGAGGCATACTGTTGCCACGTTAGGTATCGTGGGACTGTTCCTGTTGTTCGGACCAAGCCGGGCGATCGCGGCGGATGGCCCTGTTACCGCTCCTTCGACTTCTTCTATAGAGCAAGCCCTCACCCAATTGACCAGCGAAGACGAATCCATTCGCGACGCAGCCATTCGCGTGTTGATTTCACAGGGCGATGCCGGCCTGGTTCCTCGACTGGAGGGGATACGTGCCAGTGCAAGCCGGAGCATCCGGCAGGCCATCAAGCCGCTCATGGATCTCCTCAAGAATCGAGCGAAACTCGCCAGCCCCGACAGCGACGTTCGCCGGTCGGCGGCGGCGGATCTCGGCTCATCCGGTAATCCTTCTGCGATTCCGTGGCTGGATGCCGCCAAGGTGAATGAGTCGAACAAGTGGGTGCGCTATACGATGGAAGAGTCTTCAGCGTTGATCAAACTCGCATCGGTCGATCCATCGATCAAAGTCGCGGCGGCCGAGAAGCTCGGTGAACTCCGCAGTGGAAATGCGGTGCCGGCCCTGAAAGCGCTGGTCGAGGCCGCCGCCGTCGCTGAGGCGACTGAACAGCAGAAGGTATTGGCGAAAGCTGCCGACGCCGCGATTGACCGCATTGAAACATGGGGCGATTGGGCGAATGCGATTGAAACGATCTTCCGCGGAATCAGCCTCAGTTCAATCCTCTTGATTATGTCGTTGGGCCTGGCAATTGTGTTCGGTTTGATGGGCGTCATCAATATGGCCCATGGCGAGTTGATGATGGTCGGCGCCTACGCCACGTTTGTCACGCAGCAATGTTTCACGGCCTGGTTTCCGCCAGATGTGTTCGACTGGTATTTTCCCGTGGCATTGCCGGTCGCGTTCCTTGCGGCCGCCGGCTCAGGATTCCTACTGGAGGCGACGGTCATCCGGTTTCTCTATGGGCGGCCACTCGAAACGATGTTGGCGACTTGGGGCGTGAGCTTGGTTCTCATGCAGGCGGCCCGGGTCTATTTCGGTGACCTCACCGCCGTGGTTGCGCCAGGGCCGCTCAGAGGCGGCGCGCAAGTGTTGGTGGGGGTCTACCTGCCGTATAACCGCATATTCATCATCGCGCTCTCGATCGTTTGCGTGCTGGGGATTTACTTCGCGCTCTTTAAATCGAATCTCGGATTGCGCGTGCGGGCGGTGACGCAAAATCGAAATATGAGCGCCTGTCTCGGCATTCCAACCAGAAAAGTCGACTCCTATACCTTTGCCTTCGGGTCGGGGTTGGCGGGCATCGCGGGCTGGGCCCTCACGATGGTCGGGAACGTCGATCCGGGCCTCGGTCAGAACTATATCGTTGATGCCTTCATGGTGGTGGTCACCGGAGGGGTTGGGAAACTGGCCGGTACGATCGTGGCCTCGTTGGGAATCGGCGGGTTGAACAAACTGATCGAGCCGGGGTTAGGCGCTGTGTACGGTAAGGTTTTCATCCTCGTGATGGTGATTTTGTTCTTGCAGTGGCGGCCGTCCGGACTGTTTGCGATGAAGGGGCGAGATGCCGATTGAGAATAGGGAATACTGAGAATAGGGAATACGATGAGTGACGGAACAACAGACACGAATCGCAGTGGAGGTTTAGGCTTCGCGGTCGTAGGCGCCATTTTGCTCGTGGTCATGCCGCTCTTGAACCTCTTGCCGCCGGAAGATTCCTGGTTTCACCTCTCCGATTTCAGTCTGAACCGGTTCGGAAAATTTCTCGCCTTTGCGATATTAGCTCTCGGGCTCGATCTCATCTGGGGCTACACCGGCATCTTGAGCTTGGGGCAAGGGGTATTTTTCGGATTAGGCGCCTATTGCATGGGCATGCACATGATGCTCACGATCGGAAAAGAGAGCGTCTATGGCAGCGATATGCCGGACTTCATGGTGTGGAACCAGGTGAAAGAGCTGCCGTTCTTCTGGAAGCCGTTCTATAGTTTTCCAGCTGCGGTCATTGGAGCACTCCTAGTGCCGATGGCATTTGCGTTAGTGTTCGGATTTTTCGCTTTCCGAAGCCGCATCAAAGGCGTCTACTTTGCGATCATCACGCAGGCGCTGGCTCTCGCCGCCTGGCTGGTCTTCAACCGGAACGATACAAATCTCGGCGGCACGAACGGATTGACCGATTTTAAGCAGGTCCTTGGGTATCGGCTCTCCGAACCCGGTACGCAGCGGGCGTTGTATGTTATTACCGTGCTCTGTCTCGGCGCGACGTATCTCTTATGCCGGTGGATCATTCGTTCACGGGCCGGACGGGTGCTGGTCGCCGTGCGGGACAGCGAGAAGCGCGTGGTCTTTTCCGGGTATACCCCGGCCAACTACAAGCTGTTCGTCTTTGTCGTATCTGCGGGCTTGGCTGGATTAGCAGGGTTGCTGTATGCCCCTCAGGTCGGCATCATCACACCGGCGCAGATCGGGGTTCTGCCGTCGCTTGAAATGGTCATTTGGGTGGCGGTGGGTGGCCGCGGTAGTCTGGCGGGGGCTGTATTGGGGGCTGTGAGCGTGAATTACGGCCGTAGCGTGCTCACGAATTATTTTCCTGAACTCTGGCCCTTCATCCTCGGCGGACTCTTCGTGCTGGTGGTGCTGTTGTTTCCAGATGGGATGGTCGGCATGATTCGAAAAGGGAAGAGCCTCCTGACACAACGGAAAGCCGTTGAAGAAAAACCGGCTATGCCGGATCGGAAAGTGGCCGTATCGGAGGGGAAGCGCTGAGATGGCCGAGCCAAGTTCCTTTCAAAACTCCATCATCTATCTCGATGGCGTGACCGTCGATTACGATGGCTTCAAGGCGTTGAACCACTTGACCTTCATGGTCGACTACAAGGAATTGCGCGTCGTCATCGGGCCGAACGGGGCGGGAAAGACGACGCTGTTGGATGTGATATGCGGGAAGACGAAACCGGCTGCCGGCCGTGTCGTCTTTGGCCAAGACAAGGAACTGACCGGGAAGCATGCGGATGAAATCGTGAAGCTCGGTATCGGGCGAAAGTTCCAAGCGCCGTCCATCTATGGAAATCTGACCGTCTGGGAAAACCTCGACTTGTCGTTGAAACGGAGCAGCAAAGGCGTCTTCCCGACGTTGTTCGGGAAGTCGACGGCGGAGGAACGGGCAAGGATCGAGAAAAATCTCGAAACGATCGGCCTGAAAGATTATGCGCATACCAGAGCCGGGTCGCTGTCGCACGGGCAGAAGCAGTGGCTCGAAATCGGCATGGTGATTTTGCAAGATCCTTCGTTGCTCCTCGTCGACGAGCCGGTCGCGGGGATGACGGACAAGGAAACGGAGCAGACGGGGCAATTGCTCCAATCGTTAGCGGAGAAGCACGCGATCATCGTCATCGAGCACGACATGGAGTTTGTCCGGCAAATCGCCCGCATCGTGACAGTGTTGCACGAAGGCACCGTGATTTGCGAAGGCACCGTCGAGAAGGTGCAAGCAGACGATCGGGTCAGAGAAATTTATCTGGGCCGTCAAAAAGTGGCTCACTAACAGGATGTTGAAACGTGCCTCCATCGTCGTTCTCGGCTCGACAAGATCCTCAACGTACCCCAGAGGGTACGCCTCCGGTCTTCTCTCGCCTGCGGCCTTGCTGGAAGCCCATTTGAACATCCTGCAAGAGTGTTCTTTCGTCGGGCCACGCGGGCATTTCATCAGATCAACAGACGTAGAGGCTTTTTAGTTACGCCATGCTGCAGCTTGATAAAATCAACGCCTACTACGGTGAAAGTCACATTCTTCGGGACGTGTCCTTTACCATCGACTCGGGTGAGGTTGTGTGTCTCATGGGTCGGAACGGTGTCGGCAAGACGACCACGCTGAAAGTATTGACCGGCCTCCTGCCTGCGAGATCGGGGCGGATGATGTTCGATGGGAAGGATGTCACGAAGGCGCCGACCGATCAGAGAGCGCGCAGCGGGTTGGCCTGTGTGCCGCAGGGGCGGGAGATCCTGCCTCACCTGACGGTTCGGGAGAATTTACTGCTCGGGTTCTGGGCAAGGTCTGACAAGCCGAACGGGACGGTCGAGAAGACCGCGTTCGATGAGGTCTATCACCTTTTTCCTAAGCTCACGCAAATTCTCAATCGCCCGGGCGGTGTTCTGAGCGGCGGCGAGCAGCAGCAGTTAGCGATCGGCCGCGCAATCCTGTCAAATCCTAAACTGCTCTTGCTCGATGAGCCGACTGAAGGTATCCAACCGTCGATCGTAGATCAAATTGAAGACGTGATCATTGGATTCAAACAGCAGCGCCGGTTCGCCATCTTGTTGGTCGAGCAGGGGCTTCACTTTGCCGCCCGCTTGGCGGAGAAGTATGTGGTGATGGCCAAAGGGGCGGTGGTGGTGGCGGGAAAAAGTACTGAGTTGACCGCGGAGCAGGTGAAGCAGTATTTGACGGTGTAGCGAAGAGGTGGGGTAGTCAGACGGGTCTCCTTGCTCGCAGAACAGAGGAGGGGATGGAGGCTGATGATCGTCTGTGCTCGCGCAACGCGCGGCCTCCGAAGGCCCTTGTTGGACGCGCGCAGTGGAAGATCAATCAGCCCCCATCTTTAGAGAGAGAACGAGCAAGCTTAGAAGGAGCATGTATATCGTTCGACGGGCGCAGTTGAAGTCACCAAGACCACCCCGGTACTATTCTGGGTCTCCTTTGAGTCGAGGGAGCGAGGTTATGTTCCCCTCCATTGACCATTGACCATTGACGAGGCTGGCTATGCATCTGACACCACGGGAACAAGAAAAACTTCTGATCTACGTCGCGGCGAATTTGGCCAAGGAACGGAAGGCGCGTGGGCTGAAGTTGAACCATCCTGAAGCGGTGGCATTTATTACGGCGGCAATTCTGGAAGGTATCCGCGACGGGCGTTCAGTGTCAGCCCTCATGAGCTATGGCGCCACACTCCTCAAGAAGAAGGATGTCATGCCGGGCATTGCGGAGATGATTCACGAATTGCAAGTCGAGGGCACATTCCCCGATGGGACGAAACTTGTGACAGTGCATGAGCCGATTCGATAGCGCAATAGATTCGCTGCCGATGTGCCTCAGCTATTCGGTAATCGTCTCGGTCCTGTTGGTGTCGTTCCATCTATCGTTGTCGAGCGCCGCCGACATATTGAACATCAGTGATCTGAAAAATAATGCGATGTCCTATCAGCTCAAAACGGTTTCTCTTCAGGGGACAGTGAAGGATCTGAGAGCATTTCCTCCGCACCCCGGGAAGGCGTGCACCATTTTTGGCTCTTATGGCTTCACACTGGTAGACGAAAGTGGAGAACTGGACGTGGAAAAAGTAGGTCGTTGCAATGACGTAGAGAGCAAGCCGTCTGTCGATGAAGGTGATGCTGTAATCGTTCAGGGACAGGTCCAGGTGTTCCCCTCCGGTGACCTTGGGCCGCAGCCACCAACGGTTCGGCTCCATGCTCGGGAAGTCGTGAGAATAGGCTAGTGAGGAGCGCGCCATGAAAGGAAAGACCTCCAAATCTCAATCGACTTCAAGACGTGGCACCGAGAAAAAGGTGTCTAAACGATCAAATGGGGCAAAGGTGTCCGGGACAGCGTTGTCTTTGAGTGTGATCCCCGGTCAAATTATCCTCGGTGAGGGCGATATTGTTGCGTTTAATGGTCGTCAGATTGTTGAGATGATCGTCGTTAATACCGGCGATCGGCCGATTCAGGTCGGGTCGCATTGTCATTTCTTCGAGGCAAATCGTGCGCTGCGCTTCGATCGTGAGAAAGCCTATGGGTTTCGATTGCAAGTCCCGGCTGGAACGGCGGTACGGTTCGAGCCAGGCGAGGACAAGCGTGTGACGTTAGTCTCGATAGGCGGGAATAGAGTGGCCTATGGGATCAATGGGCTAGTGAATGGTCGTCTGGACGATCCGACGGTGAAAGCCAAGGCGATGACTGCTGCCCGAGAGCAAGGATTCATCCAAAAGAAAAATTAAGCTTGGTACAATCTGAAGAGAAAGGGGAAAGGCTGTTCAAAACGTTGTCCAGCAAGGCCGCAGCCGACGAACGCACCGGAGGCGTAGCCTCAGGGGTACGTTGAGGATGCGTTCAAGGTGAGAACGAAGCTGGGCGGCGTTTTCAACAGCCGACAAGTCATGAAGATTCCTCGTCGCCAATACAACGATCTATATGGACCGACAGCAGGGGATCGTATTCGCTTGGCCGATACAGAGTTGCTGATCGAGATCACGCGAGATCTGACGGTGCCCGGCGAAGAGGCCAAGTTCGGTGGCGGCAAGGTCATCCGAGACGGCATGGGCCAGTCGCCTGCGGCCACCCGTGCAAGAGGTGCGCTCGATCTTGTGATTACCAACGCGATCATTGTCGATTGGTGGGGGATCGTGAAGGCGGATATCGGCATCTGGGATGGCCGTATTGTCGGCATCGGCAAGGCCGGCAATCCCGACATGATGGAAGGCGTGACGAAGGGGATGGAGGTCGGGGCTTGCACCGAAGTGCTTTCCGCTGAAGGCAAGATCATTACAGCGGGTGGAATCGATACGCACATTCATTTCATCTGTCCGCAGATTATTAATGAGGCGTTGGCGAACGGGCTCACGACGTTGATTGGTGGCGGCACCGGTCCGGCAACCGGGACGAATGCTACGACCTGTACTCCCGGTGCCTGGAATATTCATCGTATGCTGGAAGCCGCGGAAGGATTCCCGGTTAACCTAGGTTTTCTTGGGAAGGGCAATTCATCGTTACCTGATGGTTTGCGCGAGCAAGTCGAAGCCGGGGTGATCGGCTTGAAGTTGCACGAAGACTGGGGCACCACACCGGCGGCGATTTCGACCTGTCTTGATGTCGCGGAAGAATTCGACATTCAGGTTGCGATCCACACCGATACGATAAACGAAGCCGGCTTTGTCGAAGATACGATTAAGGCGTTCAAAGGAAGGACGATTCACTCATTCCACACGGAAGGCGCCGGTGGCGGGCATGCTCCCGACATCATCAAGGTCTGTGGTGAGGCCAATGTGTTGCCCTCGTCCACGAATCCCACGATGCCGTTCACGGTGAACACGATGGACGAGCATCTCGACATGCTCATGGTCTGCCACCATTTGAACCCGCGTGTGCCTGAGGATATTGCGTTTGCCGAATCGCGCATTCGCCGCGAGACCATTGCGGCGGAAGATATCCTGCACGATATGGGAGCGATCAGCATCATGTCGTCCGACTCGCAGGCGATGGGGCGCGTGGGTGAAGTCATTATTCGCACCTGGCAGACGGCGCACAAGATGAAAGTGCAGCGAGGACATCTGTCGCAAACAGCGGCCGATAAGCTGGCCGGTTCAAACGATAACTTTCGAGTACGGCGGTATATCTCGAAGTACACCATCAATCCGGCGATTGCGCACGGTATCGGGCATGAAGTCGGCTCAGTCGAAGTCGGCAAGTTGGCGGATCTTGTGCTGTGGAAGCCGGCATTCTTCGGCGTGAAGCCTGAAATCGTTTTGAAGGGCGGGTTTCCCATGTCCGCTGCCATGGGAGATCCCAATGCGTCCATCCCCACACCGCAGCCGGTCCTCACCAGGCCCATGTTCGGGAGCTTTGGCCGCGCCTTGATTTCCACCAGCCTCACCTTTCTTTCCAAGGCCGCTATCGAGCACGAGGTGCACAAGTCGCTCGGGTTGCAGAAACGCGTGGCGGCGGTGAAGAAATGCCGAGGCATCGGAAAGCGCGATATGAAACTGAACGATGCGTTACCGCACATCGAGGTAGACCCAGAAACCTATGTGGTGAAGGCTGACGGACAGATTTTGACATGCGACCCGATGGCGGTGCTTCCGATGGCCCAACGCTACTTTCTTTTTTAACCGGCTGCTGAAACGCCGTCCAGCGGTGTTCTCGCTTCGAAAGCCTATTCGACGTACCCGAGAGGGTACGCCTCCGGGGCTTTCTTCGGCTCGGCCTTGCCGGACAACGTTTTGAGCAGCCTCGCCGTGCGAGCGAACCTAAGAGACTGGGTTACTGAGGAACGCAATGAATACGCTATCGCTGCTAAACGGTCTCCGATTCGTCGATAGTTTTTTTCCATCGGGAGGCTATGCCTTCTCATCGGGGCTTGAGGCGGCGGTGCAGGGTGAGGCGGTTCGGAATGCGGAAGAGTTGTCACGCTACGTGGTTGAATCCCTCACGACTGGAATGGGGGAACGTGAAGCCGTGACTGTAGGAATAGCGCATGAGGCCTATGTCTTCGGTGTTTTGGACATGGCTTTCAAGACAGACAAAGAACTGGAGGCGATGAAGCTAGGCCGTGAGTCGCGGACAGCCAGCCGGCAGATGGGACGCCAGGTGATGAGACTGGCCGCTAATCAACTTGCCAGGCACCCACTGATCGAAGAGTATCTTGCGGCGGTTGAAGCAGAACAGACGCCGGGACATCTGGCCGTAAGTCTTGGTCTCACGTTGGCAGCCGCCGGTTGGTCGAAGGAAGACAATGTTGCCGCGTTTCTGTACCAAACCGCGACAGGGTTTGTGGCAGCGGCGATGAAGTTGTTGCCAATCGGGCAGCGTGAGGGACAGAAGCTCTTGGAAAGTTGGCTTGAGGTGATTGAACGAGTCAGTCGCAACGCGTCGCATCAACAAGTGCTGCAGTCTTGGTCGCCGATCCAGGATATTTATGCCATGAGGCATAGTCGTTTGGAGTCGAGGTTGTTTCGGTCTTAAGAGCATTATGCATCGAGCCGATGAACATTTCTCAGGTAACGGACGTGTCACCGCGGCGCGGGGGCGTCATATTCCTGTGATCGGTGTCGGTGGGCCGGTGGGGTCTGGAAAGACCGCACTGGTCGAAGCGCTCTGTCTGCGTCTGCGCGATCGTGTGAGTTTGGCGGTGGTCACCAACGACATTTTTACCAAGGAGGATGCCGAGTTTCTCACGCGCCGTGGCGCGCTCCCTCAAGATCGCATTCTCGGTGTCGAAACCGGAGGCTGTCCCCATACGGCAATCCGTGAAGATGCGTCGCACAATCAGGAGGCCTTGGATGATTTGCTCAAGCGTCATCCTGACGTCGAGCTCATGTTTGTCGAGAGCGGCGGTGACAATTTAGCCGCGACATTCAGCCCTGAACTTGCGGACAAAGTGATCTACGTGATCGATGTAGCAGCCGGCGATAAAATTCCGCGCAAAGGCGGGCCTGGAATTACCCGCTCTGACTTGCTGGTGATCAACAAGATCGATCTCGCGCCGCATGTCGGAGCCGATTTGTCCGTCATGGATCGGGACAGCAAGCGAATGAGAGGTGACTTGCCCTACCTCTTTACGAATCTCAAAACAGGGCAGGGACTCGATCAAATTGTGGCTTGGGTTGAGCAGCTCATTCCGCAGCGAGCCAGGTCCGTGAAAGGTAAGATGTGAAAAGTGAAACGTAGGATTGAAGAGGGTTTCTCTTCCGAAACCTTTCACCTTTCACCTCTCACGTCTCACGAGTCGCTGGTGGGCCGGCATGGAGCTTTGCTCTATGAGTTCGAGCGGTCGGGCTCACGCACGGTACTCACGCGCTCGTCTTGTACGACTCCTTGGCATCACTTTCCTCCTTCGTATCTCGACGACAGCGGCTGTGCCTACACCTGGCTCGTGAATCAATCCGGTGGCTTGGTCGGGGGCGATCATCTGTCGGTGGAGGCGCAGCTCCATGCTGGGTCGCATGTCTTGTTGACAAGCCCTTCTGCAAATCGCGTGTATCGAAGTCTCGCCGAGCCATCCGTACAAGAGGTTGGCCTTTCGGTCGGCACGGAAGCTCGGCTGGAATGGGTGCCCGAGGTCACGATCCCATTTGCCGGTTCTCGGTTTCGCCAATCGATCCATGTCGATCTTGCACCAGGCGCGACGGTAGTCTTGTGGGACGCCATGGCCTCTGGTCGGGTTGCCAGGCACGAGCGCTGGGCGTTTGCCTCGCTTGAAAATGAGATCTGCATTAACACGTCTCTAGGGAAGTCGCTTGTCGAACGGTACCGGCTGGTCCCCGGCCTATTGCCTGAATCGATAAGCCTCGTCGAGAGCTGGGACTATGTCGCATCACTCTTTGTTATTGGCGATGCGGTCGGCGCCGATGTCTGGAAACGCCTCGTTATCGCGCTCGCCGCAATTCTTGATGAGCGTCCCGGCTTGGTGCTGGGAGGGGTTTCAACTCCGGCAGCTCCTGGTTTGGCGGTCAAGCTGGTCGCGCGATCTGCGCCGGATCTCACGGCGGTGCAGGAGGCCATGTGGACGGCGATAAGGAAAGAGCTGTGGGATCTTCCGGCTCCGAATCTGCGGAAGTATTGAGCCTGCAAGCAGGATGCTGAAAAAGTCCGCCAGCGGCGTTCTCAGCTTATCGAAATCCTCAATGGGGACCCGGCCGCCTCACCACTCGCGGCGCGCACAGACGTGGTGCTCCGTCGCACCGTGCGCCCCAGAGGGTACGCCTCCGGTTTCGACTCGCCTTCGACCTTGCTGGACGAACTTTTTGAGCATCCTGTAGTAGTGGTCTACTCTTGTAGTAGATCGCACACCGTCGAAACTCTGCTGGGCTGGGATGATTTTTCAGCACCCTGATAGAAGCTGTTTGATACCCCTTCAACTGGATGCTATCCTTGCGCGAGTGCATGTTGAGTATTGTGTGATATTCAGTTGGTCAAAATGACATTCCAACGAGGCCGCAGGCGATGCGAGTACCGCAGGCGTACCCTCTGGGGTACGTTGAGGAAGCTTGCGAGCCGAGAACGAAGTCGGAGGTCATTTTCACCAACCTGGTGATAACTATGCGTACTTTTCGTATTGCCATGGTGCAAATGAATCCGACGGTCGGAGATCTGGATGGGAATGTCCGTCTGATCACGGACTGGCTGCGCGAGGCGAAGAAGGCGAAGGCTGACTTAGTCGCATTCCCGGAATTGGCCATCACCGGCTATCCGCCAGAAGATCTTTTGCTCAAACCTCGGTTTATCGCAGACAACCGCCGTGCCCTTCAGGAAGTCGTCCGTCACTGTCGTGGCATTGCAGCAGTCGTGGGGTACATCAGCCAGAGCGATGGCGTCGACCCCAAGCCCGCTCGCTCATCGGTGGTGCAGGCTGGTGTACATGAACTCTACAATGCGGCGGCGATCATTGCCGATCAGAAACTGATCACGACCTATTGTAAGTGGTATTTGCCGAACTACGGCGTGTTCGACGAGAGCCGCTATTTTCATCCAGGTAAGCGGCTGCCGCTTATTCGCTTGCGCGGCACGGTAGTCGGGGTCAACATTTGCGAGGATATCTGGCTGCCGGACGGTCCGACTGGTTTCCAGGCAGCGGCAGGCGCCGAAGTCATCGTGAATATCAATGCTTCGCCGTTTCATCTGGGGAAGAGCCGGGTCCGTGAGCAGATGCTGGCGACCCGCGCGCGGGAACATGGAGTGGTGTTGACGTACACCAATGCGGTTGGGGCTCAGGATGAACTGGTCTTCGATGGGAATAGCGTGATTCTCGATCACCAGGGTGAGGTTATCGCACGGGGAAAAGCCTTTGAAGAAGACGTGATCGTCGCCGATCTTAATATGGAGGCTGTTGCGCGAGCGAGACGAACCGGGCGGAAAAAGACCTTGCCGAAGCGTACAGCGGCTGCGGTGGAGCTGTATGCCGCCCCGCTCCCATCTGTCCGCAAGACTCGATCTCGCGTGGTTGGGGCTGTTGCGGCCACCGCAGATCCGTTGGAGGAAGTGTATCGGGCGCTCACCTTGGGGGTACGCGACTACGTGAGGAAAAACGGATTTACGCGCGCCGTGATCGGCCTCAGCGGTGGAGTGGATTCGGCGCTGACCGCTGTGCTCGCCGTCGATGCGCTCGGTTCTGAAAACGTGTGGGGCCTGTTCATGCCGTCGCTCTATACGTCGCAAGATAGTCACGACGATGTTGCAGAATTGGGGGCACGGCTTGCGATCTCCGTGCATACGCTTCCCATTACGGAGTTGTTCAACGCCTATCGGCGCGAGCTCGCGGCCACGTTCGAGGGGCGTTCACCCGATACGACGGAAGAGAATCTCCAAGCCCGCATCCGGGGCAATCTACTCATGGCCTTCTCCAATAAGTTCGGCCACCTGGTGCTCACGACGGGAAATAAGAGCGAAATGAGTGTGGGGTATGCCACGTTGTATGGGGACATGGCCGGCGGTTTCGCCGTGATCAAAGATGTGCCCAAGACGATGGTGTATGACTTGGCGCGGCTCCGCAACCTCCGTGGCACAACCCCGGTGATTCCCAAACGGACTTTAGATCGGCCACCGACTGCTGAACTGAGGCCAAACCAAAAGGATGAAGATTCATTGCCGCCGTACGAGATCCTTGATCCTATTCTCCAAGCCTATGTGGAAGAGGACCGGTCTCTCGATGAAATCATCGAGGCAGGATTCGACCGTGCGACGGTGGCGAGGGTCATGACGATGGTGGACGGCAGCGAGTATAAGCGCCGGCAGGCGCCGATCGGGATTAAGATTACGCATCGGGCTTTGGGAAAAGATCGGCGGATGCCCATTACGAACGGCTATCGAAATTCTTAGCAGGATGCTGAAAAGGCCCGCCAGCTTCGTTCTCGCATCGTTCAGACCCTCAACGTACCGCAAGGGTACGCCTCGGGCCTTCACTCGCTGCGGCCTTGCTGAACGGGTCTTTTGAGCATCCTGCGGGAAGGGCGGAAAGGCTGAAGTCCGGGGTCCGGCGCTTGGAAAGCTTCCGTCTTCGGCCTTTCAACCTTCAGCCTCGGACTTCAGCCTTCATTTTTGCTGCGGTGTGGTTTTTTGTTTCGGGCTGTCAGGCCTTGTCGTTTGATTGCCGAGTTGCTGTTGTTTAAGGGATTGCATTTCCTTCTTGAGGGCTTCCACCTCCTGAGCCAGGGCCTCTGTGGATGAAGTTGGGGATCCTGGTGCTTTGGTCCCAACTGCAGACCCGCGACTCGGCAAAGTTTCTCCAGCCTGAGGCGCAGATTGCCCGATAGCTGCTGCTGGCACCTGTTGCAGCAGCTGATAATCGATGGCAAGAAATCTATCGGTTGGCTTTTCCCCTGCCGGCTGGTCGAAGGGGTCGGATCGTTGCGCAGCGCTCGGCGTGAATACGAGAATTTGGTTCCGGAGGCCTGAATAGTCGAGGGGGCGTGATCGATTTGCCATGTCGCCGATATTCAGGTTTGTACGCGTCGGCGAATATCGATATTGGGAAAGAATCACATACAGCTGTCGGCCATACGCATAGAAGGATCCCGTGGTGGTTTCCGTGGTTGAAGATTCGAGGAAAGAACCTTTGTGTGTGGTCTCGACACGATAGGCGATACGCTGATCCGGCGTTGCCGTACGTAACCCTTCTGCCAGTAACGGAGCGAGAAACTGGATTTGATCGTCCGAGAATGCGGGCGTAGGCGCCGACGTGCCTCCGAGTATTTTCTGAAGGCCACGTTCCTGATCTTGGACCTCTATGCCCTTCAATATCTGTGCAAGAAGGAGAGGGTCCAGCGTGATCGGATGTGTGGCCTGAACCGACTGATCGGGCATTGTCTGAAGAGACACGGTTCCGCGCGGATCCTCAAACAGAACCTTGGCATTTCTGTCGGTCGAACTGCAGGCGGTGCCGAGAAGACAGAGGAGGGCGAGCGCCGCTGCAGTGACGCGAGATCGTTGTCGTGCCCAAGCCGGTGGTACGAAAGCCATAGGTGGCAGCGAATCTAGCACAGACGATCAGTCATTGCCAGAAGCCTGCCAGACCGAAACCCAGAGAGAGACGCGTCCTCACAGGTCATGGCCTCATCGCGTAGCCACCGTCGATCGTCATCTCGTCACCACTTCTTCCGCAATGGCATCGGTCGCGGTCACGCGATGGTGTATGGGTTGCACCGGTCGATTGTTTCCCTTGATGATTGCGTTGAACGCCCGGATCTGTTCCTTGGACAGATGGATGGGCGATTTCATGACGATCCACTTGACTCCCTCCGAACATGGCGGAGTCGTCAACGAACCGTCGTAACGGTAGCTTTTGTGGCTGTGTGGGAGGAGGTTGTCCACATCGACATGCACATGCTCGAAGTGCGATTCCACCCCCTTCTGCTTCGGAAGGTTCTCCCAGATCGGGTCAAAGGCTTTATTATGCGCCCCTTGCTCGATGAACACGCCGACAACCGCCAGGGTGCCTGACGGGGATTTGTGTACGAAATGCACTTCCATCGGGTAATGCTTGCCATGGACAGTGTGCTCACTCGGGCTATGGAAGTGAAACTGAATCAGCTCGTAGTTGGTGTCTCCGATGGTGAGGGTATCGCCTTCCGTATAGTTGACCTGGATGGTATGGCCGTTATTGATTTCGTCCGCGACATGCTCGTGATGCACGATCTGCAGCTTGGCCGGGCTGAAATCGGATCGGAGTTTCGGGAGCGTTGCGGGAGCAGTTTTTTCAATGTCGATCGGCGACTGGTGTTGGCCGTTTTCACAGAGCGAAAAGTCCGGATCGAGCTTGCCCCAGAACCGAGGCCCCTTTTCTCCTTCGTAGGTCCAGTGAGGCGTGTCGGAAGGAGGCGGCACGGCACGCGTCTTGATTTGTGGAACTGGGGGAGGGGCATCTTGTGCCCAAGCTAGAGGGCTCAGAACTGTGACCATTGTCAATCCGACCGTGCATGCAATCAGCTTCCTCACGACATGCCTCCTTTATCTACTCCCGGGTGGTTCAGGTGTTTTCAACGCACCGACTTTCACGCTAAATGATCTTTTCCTTGGCGGTCCTTGTCCTCGCTCATGAGGGCCGCTCTATCGAGCTGTCTGACTATCTTTCCCGCCATGCATTATATATCTGCCGCGACGCCTTTATCGCGTTGCCTATAGTAACTTTCCAAGATGAACTGAGCATGAACGGATGATGAAGAATTCTTCACGATATTACACGGCTGACATCGCAATTCTGGCTACCTGATTGCGAGCATAAAAAACGTCCTCGAGCCCGCGGGGGCTGGAGGACGTCATTGTCCTTTGAGGTCGGGTAGAAACGCCATTGTTTCTCCGGCCCTCTGGCCGTTCTTATAACATGGCCCAGAAAAATTCGTCAATGCTCTACTGTCATCCGATAGACTACAAATCAACTGCACCTATTTTTCTAGTCCGTGCGAATTGCGAGGGTGCGGGTGTGCCTTATCAGCTTCTTAAGCCCAGTCCTTTCAAAAGTCGAGAAACAGATTCAGCGAAAGAATGTGATTCATGCGATCGGTGTTGGCGGTATTGACAAATTGATTGAGATAGCCGATTTCAGTCAGAATATGTGATTGCCAACGATATCCGATCCCTGCAAATCCACGGTTTTGGTCAAATCCTTGCCTCGCTCCCCAGTCCGTCGTATTCAGATGCACGAACATCTCGTCCCACGCCACGAAGCTTGCTGCCGGGTGAAAAGAGAAGGGCCAGTTGAATTTGAACATTTGACGAAACCGCCCTCCGGTATCGTCGCCGTTATCTTGCCAACGCTGTTCCAGCCTGGTTCGGCTGGTGAAGGCGCCGAGAGGTGTCGGTCCTGACCACTGATATTGCTGCCACATTCTATTTTCGTGGATTGTGTCGCCGGCAACCGGGTAGTTGGTGACGTGGGCATACCCGATCCACACAGTGGAATGGTCTGTGAGCACATAGCCGATTCCTGGGCGAATCAACAGCTGGTCCATTTCCTTGCCCGATTCGCGCGAACGCGGCTGGACTTCCATCCACCAGCGCCAGCGTTTGAGGTCCGGATCGACAAACCCGAAATTTCCTCGTGCTGTCACGTTTCCCCATATCCGAAAATCATCCGCATCATCGGCCCAAGCAGCCGGCGAAGCGAAGGGCATCAGAGAGCATACGACCATCGCGATGATGAGATACAGCGCTGGGAAGAGCGATCGAGCAGATCGTATGATCGAACCGTGACAGATCATCTGCATAGTCATTATTAGAATTCCTCTGGTAGGGGTCGGGTCGTCACAGAGAGTGTGTCGTCTATAGCCGGGAACTACTCCCACGATCCTCCGCGTTGCTGGAAATCGCCGGCAGGACCCTAACATAAACGCCCTTCGCCAGGCTAGGGACCTGTCCGACATGGCCTTCGCAACGAAAAGGCTGTGCCGTTCCCAACAGGCACGGTACTCCTTGGGGGCACTCCTTGGTGATTCAGGCATGAGTATTGACTAAAGCTGAAGGAACGGAAGGCTGAAGGGGTTCAGGCTGAAGGTCGGAAAGGCTGGAGCCCGGAGTCCGGAGTCCGGAGTCCGAAGTCCGAAGTTCCGAACACTTCAGCCTTCAGCCTCTCCCCTCGCCAAAGAAAGCAATTGACAGGCTTTCCTGAGACAGGTATAAGGGCGCGCAGGATAAGGGCCTCAAGGGGTTCTCATCCGAGGGAATGAGGGGGAACAATGGCGTTTCCCACCGGCCTCAAGAAAAATAGTACGGTATGGTTTGGACAATGGCGTCCTCCGGTCCCAACGGGCTAGAGGACGTTTTTTTATTGACCATATTGTACGTATATGGTCTGGTGGGAAAGTGGCTGTGAAAGGTGAATAGACAGGTAGGGTCTTGCGGTTTGCGCACAATGGCGTGCGCGGCGACAACGACGTCGAGGTGTGAGAGGCAAGGGAGCTAACCGAATCATCAATCGGATCAGGGAGGATGAATTATGTCAGCACGCAGTCGTATTGGTCTAGGAATAGGCATGTGTGCCATGGTCTCGCTGCTGGGCGGCAATGCAGTCTCCGCTGCAGACGCGGACTCCATCTGGAAGGACTTGGGGATTAAGCTCTCTGGAGCGGTGGATACGACCTATACACAGAATTTCAACAATCCAAGCACGAACCTCAATCAACTGAGGATTTTCGATTCGCAGGCCAACTCATTCGTGCCGCAAGTGGCACAGTTCATGGTGGAACGGCCTGCCGTGGCAAGCGGCAGTGCCATGGATCGCGTGGGCTTTCGCGCGCGGGTCAATTTTGGAGCCCAATCCAGGTTTTCACGGGCTCGAACGAATTACCAACCAGGCGCAGATAACAGCGAGCTGGATGTGCATGAACTCTATGGAGAGTATATTGCGCCGATCGGCAACGGCCTGAAGATTCAAGCTGGAAAGATCAATACCTTGATCGGGCTAGAAGTGATCAACAGCTGGGAGAACCCCAGCATTTCCCGCAGCTGGACGTTCGGTTTGGCGCAAGCCTTTACGACCACCGGCATCCGGTTCACCTATCCGTTTGCCTCATGGGGAACGGCAGCCATTGGACTCATCAATGGCTGGGACAATATTGAAGACAATAATAGGGGCAAATCGTTCGAGTATAAAATTGATCTGACGCCGCACGAGATGTTTGGATTCGCGGTGTATGGCTCCTACGGACCCGAACAGTCGAATGGCAATGCTGGCAATCCCTTCTCAACTGGCGGTGGTAATGCAGCCGTTGGTGGTTGTGTGAACGGCGGGCCTGGGTGCGATCCTACCGCCAAGCGAACAGTGGTGGGGGCGCTCATCACGATCAAGCCGACTCCCATGGATACCCTGATCATCGAACCCTATTACGGGAACGAGGGCAATATCTCTGGCCGACCATCTCAGAATGCGCGATGGAATGCGTTGCTGGCCTATTACACGCATGACTTCAACGATCAAAATCAGCCCCATGCATTCAGCTTCCGGGCTCGTGGAGAGATCTTCGAAGATGCCGGTGGGGTCCGGACCTGTGTCGGAGGCGGTAATTTCAACGGCGGCACAAATACTTGTGCTTCTATTCCTGGTGGTTCAGCAGCAGGAAATGGGTTTACGACTGGTGCTGGTCCTGGCGGCGCTGGTATTTTTAATACTGCAACGGGCGTGGGAGTTCGTCAGACCCTCTGGGGCGGGACCTTTACGCTCCAATACAAGCCGGCCCCGTCTCTCATCACGAGGGTGGAATTCCGATATGACAAGTCAGACCAGAATGTGTTCCTCCGAGGTGCCGGTGAGGGAATCAACAATCAGCAAACACTCGGATTCCAGGTCGTCTACCTCTTCTAAGCGAAGTGAGACAGTCATCGGTTGAATGGTGAGATGCCGCTCCCTTCGTGGACCAGTCCACGAAGGGAGCGCTTACTAGAAGCGCTGATGACCGTGTCGGCTAGGGCATGGCTGGTAGGCCGCGAGGGTTATGATCGATTATTGTGAGTGGTGCAACAAGCAGTCAAGCCGTGAAGGGCTGAGTCCACGCGCTCAGCTCTGGCATGGGGCAGGCGCCGCAGTTCATTCCAACGAAGAAATTTGCCCTGAGCGTAGTCGAAGGGGGAGCGTGAGACAACCAGGGGGACCGCTCAGAACATTCCAACGCGCGTTTTGTCAACCTCGTCCTGAACCAGGGGATGAAAGGATACAAATATGTCATCGCATATGATGAGCAGTATGAAGAAGATTCTGCCGGTCCTCCTAATCTGCCTGACCGTCATATTGATAGGAGGGGCCGGGCTGTATGTGCCGGATGTGGCTGCACAGGCGCCCGCGGCGGAGGCCGCACCGGCTGCGCTGAAGGTCGATACGGGGGACACCGCATGGATCCTCGCCTCGGCGGCGCTGGTGATGGCGATGACGTTGCCGGGGTTGGCGCTTTTCTATGGAGGACTCACCAGGCAAAAGAATATCTTGAGTACGGTCTTGCATAGCTTTATCTGTCTCTGTCTCGCCAGCATAGCCTGGGTGTTGTTCGGATACAGCCTCTCGTTTGGCCCCGACGTCGGTGGGTTCATCGGGAACTTCGATTGGGCAGGGTTGCGCGGGGTGGGGGCCGATCCCCATCCGGTCTATGGTCCCACGATTCCCCACGAAGTGTTTATGATGTATCAGATGATGTTCGCCGCCATCACTCCGGCGCTCATGACGGGGGCCATTGCGGAGCGCATTCGATTTTCTTCGATGCTGTGGTTTCTCGGCATCTGGTCGATCGTGGTCTACTATCCTGTTTGCCATTGGATTTGGGGAGGCGGATGGCTGGCGCAAATGGGCGCATTAGACTTTGCCGGCGGCGCAGTCGTGCACGTCAGTTCCGCCACGTCCGCCCTGGTTGCCTGCATTATGCTCGGAAAGCGCATGGGCTATCCGAATACGCCGATGCCTCCGCATAATCTCCCTATCATGTTATTGGGCGCGGGTCTGCTCTGGTTCGGCTGGTTCGGGTTCAATGCGGGCAGTGCGTTGGGTGCGAATGGGTTAGCGGCCAGCGCCTTTGTGGCCACCCACATCGCAGCCTGTGTCGCGACGGTGGTGTGGATGCTGATCGAGTGGATGCACCGTGGGAAGCCCACCGCGCTTGGTTGCGCGACCGGGGCGATCGCTGGTCTGGCCACCATTACCCCTGCTGCCGGGTTTGTCGGATTGTTCGGGGCGATCATGATTGGTCTCGCTGCTGGAATTGTCTGCTATATCTGTGTCAGTCTCCTGAAGCCGGCCCTGGGTTTCGACGATTCGCTCGATGTGGTGGGGGTTCACGGTGTGGGCGGAGCGCTCGGTCTCGTTGGGGCAGGCTTATTTGCCTCGAAGGCGATCAATGCTGCCGGGAACGACGGACTGTTCTTTGGCAATCCAAAACTCCTCATGGTTCAGCTCATCATGATCGGCGCGGTGGCGGGATTTTCCATGATCTGCACCTGGATTATTCTCAAAATCATCGATGTGGTCATGGGTCTGCGTGTGACGCAAGATGAAGAGCAAGAAGGGTTGGATATCAGTCAGCACGGTGAAAAGGCCTATCACGTGTAATGCCGGGTCTATGATACAATCGACGAAATAATCGTGCCGGCAGTCCCCGCGACGCTGTGCGAGCAGCGTCCGCGGGGGTGCCTGTAAAGGAGAATATCGACATGAAAATGATTGAGGCGATCATCAAGCCGTACAAGTTGGATGAAGTCAAGGATGCCTTGGTGGAAATAGGTGTGCAGGGGATGACGGTGTCGGAAGTCAAGGGATTCGGACGCCAGAAGGGGAGTAAGGAGACCTACCGGGGGGCTGAATATACGACCGACTTTATCCCTAAGATCAAGATCGAAGTGTATGTCGCAGATAACCAGGTGGCGCGAGTGATTGAAGCCATTACGCGCGCTGCGAAGACCGGCACCGTCGGGGATGGGAAGATCTTCGTGTCGGATATTGCCAACGTGGTGCGAATCAGGACCGGTGAGATGGGAGAAAGCGCTCTGTGACCATGACCTCTGACAACGGGTCGTCGGCTGAGCTTCTGCCGGAGGCGGAGATCACGTCGGTCTCCGCCCTGGCCAGGCATAGACAGGCGCTCAAGCAGCGCTTGTTAGACGGGGCTACTGGGGCCGAGCTGATGGCGGCCTTGACGGAGTTTGTGGACGGGCTGGTGAGAGACCGTTACAGGAGTGCCATGAAGCAGGCCGGGGAAGGGGCGCAGGTCGCAGGGTCTCAGCACTGCTGCCTGATCGCACTAGGGGGGTATGGCTTGCGGGAATTGGCCCCCTATTCCGATATCGATATCATGTTCCTCTACAGCGAGGAAGCAGGAGAAGCGGCGCCGGTATTGTTTCGTGAAGTGCTGCACCATCTATGGGATTTTGGATTCCAGGTCGGCCACAGTATGAGAACGACTCAAGACTGTATCGAACTGGCCGGGGAGGATCTATCGATCCGTACCGCGATGATGACTGCCAGGTTTTTGGCTGGAAGCCCGAACCTATTCCAGAAGTTCCATCGCTTGTATGCGAAGGAAGTCATAGGTCGTGGAGTGGGGCGATTTATCGAGCAGAAGATGGCAGAGCGGCAACGTGAGTATGTGAAGTTCGGGCAGACGATTTACCTCCTGGAGCCCAATGTCAAGAAAAGCAAAGGAGGGCTGCGGGACTTTCATTTGCTTCGCTGGGTCGGGATGGCTCGGTTCCTGGCTCCAACACTACAAGATTTGGCGGATCGCAGTCTTCTCTCCAGACAGGACTTTCTCTCAGTGACGGAGGCCCGCGATTTTCTGTGGCGTGTCCGGGCATTTCTCCATGTCGAAGCCGGGATGGCGCAGGAAATTCTGTCGTTCGATGAGCAGGTACGGATCGCCTCCCTGTGCGGGTTCGAGGACCGGCCTCACCTCCTTGGGGTAGAGCAATTCATGCAGCAGTACTACCGACATACGATAGGGCTCCACGAGACCATGCTCCGATTTGTGGACCGTTGCCAGGCCATATCTGCAAAGCGCCGATCACCTCGTGCTCCACAGGGCAATATGGTGGACGGCTATTTCGTGGTGACCGGCCGGCATGTAACAGTCCCATCTGAACTGAGGGCTCGCGTGTTAGATAGTCCGGATGTGCTCCTCCGCCTGTTCGACATGGCGAGGTCCAGGCGGCTCAAAATCGCGACTGATCTCGTAGACGAGATCCATAGTCATATGGATAGTGTGTCAAGCGAGGCATTTAGAACTCCTGAAGTCAGCCGAGTTTTTCTGAAGATCCTTGCCGGACCGGAAGGGGTGGCCGCCACGCTTGAAGCGATGCATCGTGCCCATCTGCTGGAGAAACTTATCCCTGTGTTTGCGACCCTCCGAGGTCTGATGCAGTTCAACCAGTATCACAAATACACGGTAGATGTGCACACCCTATTGGCGGTGGCGAAGGCCGAAGCGCTCGGCCTGGAGTCTGGAGCCATCGGGGAGGTGTATCAGGAGATCAGGCGGAAGGATCTCTTGCACCTGGCGATTCTGCTACACGACCTGGGGAAGGGACGAAAAGAAGATCATTGCGAAGTAGGCAAGGTGATTGCTGAGGAGACGGCAGCGCGGTTGGGCCTTGACGAGCAAGAGACGAGAATTCTGGTGTTTCTCGTGCACAAGCATCTGCTCATGGCAAACACGGCCTTCCGGCGCGATCCGTATGACCAGAAGGTACTTTTGCCTTTTGCTGAAGAGGTGGGGACGCCGGAGGTCCTCCGCAAGTTGTTGGTCCTGACGGCTGCCGATATTGCGGCGGTGGGGCCTGGCGTGTTGACGAAGTGGAAGGAGTCCTTACTTACCCAGCTCTATCGGCGTACGCTGCCGGTTGTGTTGGGTGAACAAGATCAGATGGTTGGTCCCGAATGCATTAAGGAATTGGTGAGCGAGGTGGCGCGCGAGTTCACGGACGCAGAGACCGTGGGTCTCGACTGGATCGAGTCGCAACTGAGCCAGTTTCCCCTGCGCTATCTGCATGGGACGCCTCCAAAGCGAATCGCTGCCCATCTGGGGGCGATCGGAAGATTGCAGGTGGGAGATGTGCTGGTTGAGGAGACCTACAATGAGGAACTGGGTATGTGCGAGTACACGGTGATTACCCACGACAACCTCACCCCGGGCATCTTCTCGAAAATGGCCGGCGCGATGGCGTCCGAGGGGCTCGATATTCTGGACGCCCAGATCATCACCAGAGATGACGGGATCGTCGTGAACACCTTCCAGGCCACTGATCCGGATTATGTGGGCATCCCCCCGGAGGATCGCCGTGCTTCCGTCGGCGAGACGATGATCCGGGTGCTGAAGGGCGAAGAGGCTCTTGACCAGTTGATGCGCAGAAAAGCCCGCTTCTCCACGGCGCACCAATTGCCTGACACCCACCATGCCACTGAGGTGGAGATCGATAACGGGATATGCGACCGGCTCACAGTGATCGATGTGTTTGCCGACGATACGCAAGGGCTCTTGTATGTCATCACGCATGCTATTTTTGAACTCGGTTTGTCAGTCCATGCGGCCAGGATTTCGACCAGACTGGACGACGATATACAGCAGTCCTTGCGCACCGTCGGCAGGCATCAAGTCGTCGACGTGTTCTATGTCACGGACCGGGATGGAGCCAAGGTAGAGGACCATGCTCGATTGGATGCCATCCGGTCGACCATTCGGCATGATATCGATCGGTTCATGGGCCATCCTGTTGATGCGCCGGAAGGCGTATCGGCAGGAACACCGTCATAAATCGGGCGTATTAAGGAGGACTGGAATGAATCCCCGCGAGGCACTGGAGTTTGCGAAGAAGCACAAGATACAGATCGTCGACTTGAAGTTTGTGGATCTGATCGGCACCTGGCAACACTTTTCCATTCCTGTGGACGAACTGACTGAAGGACTCTTCAAGGATGGGTCCGGGCTGGACGGGTCGTCGATCCGAGGCTGGAAGGCGATCAACGACAGCGATCTGCTGATGATTCCCGATCCCACCACGGTCTGTCTCGATCCGTTCTGCGCCGTGCCGACGATGAGCCTTGTCGGTAATGTTGTCGATCCGATTACACGTGAGCCGTACGAGCGCGATCCACGGTTTGTGGCGCAGAAGGCGGAAAAATATCTCCAGAGCACGAAGATCGGCGATGCGTCCTACTGGGGGCCGGAAGCGGAGTTTTTCATCTTCGATCAGGTCCGGTACGATCAGACGGGCCACAGCGGATTTTATTTTATCGATTCCGAAGAAGGCGCGTGGAATATCGGACAGGAAGGCCATAACTTGGGCGGGAAAATCCGCCATAAGGAAGGCTATTTCCCCGTGCCTCCGACCGACACACAACAGGACATCCGCAGCGAGATGGTCCTGGAGATGCAAAAAGCCGGGATTTCCATTGAGAAGCATCACCACGAGACGGCGACGGCAGGCCAGGCGGAAATCGACATCCGCTTCGGTCCACTGGTTAAAACGGCAGACACTTTGATGATGTACAAGTACATCGTCAAGAACGTAGCCCGGCGCCATGGCAAAACCGCGACCTTCATGCCCAAGCCGATCTTCGGGGACAACGGGACCGGTATGCATACGCATCAGAGCATCTGGAAAGACGGGAAGCCTCTGTTTGCGGGGAAGGAATATGCCGGCATCTCGCAACTCTGTCTCTACTATATCGGAGGTATCCTGAAGCATGCCCCGGCCTTGGCGGCATTTACGAATCCAACGACAAACTCCTATAAGCGGCTGACCCCAGGGTATGAGGCGCCAGTCCTGCTGGCCTATTCCAGCCGGAATCGGTCGGCGGGCATCAGAATTCCCATGTACTCACCGAGCCCGAAAGCCAAGCGGATCGAGGTGCGCTTCCCAGATCCGACCGCAAATCCATACTTGGCATTTTCGGCTATGCTCATGGCTGGGTTGGACGGGATCGAGAATAAGATCAATCCCGGCGAGCCGGCTGAGAAGGATTTGTACGACCTGGAGCCTGAGGAAGCGGCGGCCATCCGCACAATGCCGGGCAGTCTCGACGAAGCGTTACGCAATCTTGAACAGGACCATCAGTTCCTCCTCAAGGGCGGGGTGTTCAGCAAGGATCTGATTGAAGCCTGGATCAGCTATAAACGAGCCAAGGAAGTCGACCCCATGCGGTTGCGCCCGCATCCGTACGAATATGTTCTGTATTACGACGTGTAGCAACCTGCGGAAAAATTCTGTCGAACGCGCGGCGGTTAGACTCTCAATATATGTAAACGAAATATCGGCGTCCGTCTCCTGAGACCGGGAGGCGGACGCCGTTTTATTTCTCATTTATTGTGGGGCGACAAATCCTATAACGCTCCGAACGTCCGTTCGTAGAAGGTCTTGGTGAGTGTCATGTGCTGTTGAATATCAGACTGTAATTCCCGTGCGCCGGCTCGCCAGTCGTCTCGTGTATAGCCGATGCGGCGAGCCAGGCTGACGAACTCTTCTGAATCCGGAGGAGGGAGGACAAGATCCTTGGTGTTTCCCCTGACCATGCGTAATCCGTCGACTAGAATCCGGGAGAAGATATAGGCTTTTCGAAGACCGGCTCCATCGGTGCGTGCGATCAACCCCGCATTCACTAGTGCGGCGAGTGCCTGCAGGGTATTGGGCGTATGCAGGCCTGGGTGCTTATGGCCATGCATGACTTGCAGATATTGCACGGCGTATTCGATGTCGATGAGTCCTCCCGCACTATACTTCACGTTGACTTTTCCTGGTGCGACCAGTTGTTTGAGCTGTTGTCTCCGGAGCTCCAATGCTGTGGGAATGTCCCAGGGGGCGTCTCCGTAGACGAAAGAGTCTCGGTGAGCTTCTAGTTTGTGGCCTAGTGCGGAGTTCCCGGCGATATGTCGTAACTTGATCAGGGCTTGCCGTTCAAATGGCGCGGCTAGGCCAGTTGGACTGTAATATCGGCAGATCTCCTCGAATGCATTGGCCAATGCACCCTTGCCCCCGTGCGGTCGAAGTCGGACATCGATGCGAAAGATGCCTTCCTGCTTGGCTTCGATCCATCCCAGGAGTTCTTGTGCCAGCCGTTCGAAGTATTCGCTATTCTCAATTTCATTCTTGCCATTGGTGTCGCCGGATCCACCGTAGACGAACAGGACTTCGATGTCTGAGGCGTAGCCGAGTTCCCGCCCTCCGAACTTTCCCAGTCCCATGATGGCGATGGGGCAGGGTTTTCCGTTGGCAAGCCGTGGGACTCCATACGATTGTTCCAGCTTAGCGCTGCAGTCTGCGAGGCTTCGTTCCATGATGACCTCCGCCAGTTCCGTGAGTGCCAGCGAAAAGTCCGGGAAATTGCTCGAGGGCTCGACGATGTGCTTGATGTCGATCCGGAACATCTCACGGTCTTTAAACCGGTTCAAGGCATCTTTTCGCGCTTCGTCTGTTTTGGCGCGGGCGACCAGACGTCCGAGTTCTTTCCGGAGGGTGGCCTGAGGCTTGATCAGGGGGGCATCCCGGTATTCCGTGAGCAGCGGTAGGAGGTTGTCATGCTGGCGTCGGAGAAAATCCTCCCAGAGGAAGTCACTGGCGCCGAGCAGTTGTGCGAGCAACGGAAAGGTTTTTTTGTCGCTGACGAAGTCGAGTGCCTGGTTCTTGCTCTTCTTCCCTTGGTCTTTCACGATGAGATCCAGGAACTGGTCGAAGGATGCCAGCGCCTTCGCCGGGTCGGACGCCCAGGTCAAGGCATGTGTGAATTGTTTAATGAGCACAGCGGTCAGTCGTAGTTGCTGTTGATCGGCAGAGTCGGTCAGCTTCTGCCCATCGCGATTCCTGACGAAGAAACGATCGTGCAGTTTGGCGCCGTCGCATTCGATTTGGGCCTTGGTGATATATATGTTGCGCATGGCGAGGGCATTTGCCAGCGCATAGAGGAAGGCCGGCGTATCATCCGATTGGATGTCCATGATCGTGTCAGTCGGTGACTGGCTGTTGTCGAAGGTAATCTGCACCGTATCCAGCAGGCCGGTAAAGGCGCTTCGCTGCTTGTCCAATCGTTCAACGAGACGGCGGTTGACATATTGACGCGTCTCTTCGTACTGACCGGTGTCCAGCAGTTGAACAACCTCGCTGATTGTCTGTCGGAGGGTATGATGTTGCGGTAAGGGAAAGCCCGCACGCTCTATGGGATGGACCAGGAAGACATCGACGATTTTCTTGCGGCTGAGGCCTGGCCGGCCTTTCGGTCGGCTGGCCGTTGAGGGAGGGGGCGTGGCCCCCATAAACGTATAGATCCGTCCTTCTTCAATATTAAGTCCAAAGGCCGAGAGCACCCCGCAGATGGCGGCGAATTCTGAGAAATAATCGTAGGCGACGATGCTGATTTCTGATTGCCCTGCTTGTTTGTCGAGGATCGATAATTCGCAGGGGTGGTCAGGAGTAAGCCGGCTGGCAAGCTGAATATGTTGTGCAATGGTGTCCGGTGGGAACCGCTCGAAGTACTCGGGGTCCATCCGAGACACGAAATCCTGAATGATCTCATCATCGACATCAGGACACAGGGAAACCAGGGTCTTGATGATCGACTCACGTGATCCAAGCCCGTCCGTCATGATTCGGAGTATAACCGAACCATGGTTCATTGTGCGAGCGGCAATGTATCAGTATAATGCCCGCTTATGGCAGCTCATCCCAAGAAGCCGGCGCCACGCAGTCGTTCCATTTCTACGCTCGATCAGGGCGCTCGGCCAGACCCAACTCCCGTCCTATTAGCGCCAAAGTTGGAACCAGCTCAGGTTGAAGCCATTCTTCGACCCTACGGACTTCAGCGCATCAAGGAAGCCGATGCAAACTTACAGTCGATGGCAGGCGATCCACGGCAGCGGCATCAGTTGGCGGGTATCTTGCCCGCCTTACTTGAATCCATCGAGAGGACTGCTGATCCAGATCTGGCTCTGAACCAATGGGAACGCTGGCTTGCGAGCGGAGTCAGCCGGTCGGCCGTGCTGGAATACCTGGGCACCGCTCCTCGCATGGTGGACTTGGTGTGCACGATCTTCGGAAATAGTAACTCGCTCGCCTGCACTCTCGTCCACGACCCTCTGCTGCTGTACTGGTTGGCCCAACAGAATGTGTTGTCTACTGCGCCGACCAAGGCGGGGATGGAACGTACGGTCCGGCAAAGTTTGGAGACGGTCACCTCCACTGAACTCAAGTTGGACGCGCTCAGACGATTCCGCCGCCGGGAGATGCTGCGTATTGGTGTGCGGGATCTCCTTCGACTAGCCGATGTGGTGGAAACAACGGCATCCCTCTCGGATCTGGCTTCTATTCTGATCGATGCCGCCTACCGTGTTGTAGATGGCGGGTTACGCACCCAGTTCGGGGTTCCTATGCATCGGAATCGGCAGGGGCGGTGGGTGGAGACCGGTTTCACGGTCATTGGGATGGGAAAGTTGGGCGGACACGAGCTGAATTATAGCTCCGATGTCGACGTGCTCTATATTTGCGAATCCCATGAAGGGGAAACCAGACGGATTGTATCAAGGCGTAGGAAGGCAAAGGGTCCCGTGCAGGGCAGCTTGTCCAATGAAGAATACTTTGAAATCCTCGCGCGGGAGTTGACGAAGGCGCTGACCGAGCAGACACATGAAGGGTACCTATATCGCGTGGATCTCCGTTTGCGGGCAGAAGGTTCGGTAGGCCAGCTGACTCGCTCGCTCGATGAGTACGATACATACTACCGGACGAGGGGGCAGGCATGGGAGCGGTTGGCTTTGCTGAAGGCCTGGCCCATTGCCGGATCGCGGGAGGTCGGGAAATCGTTCATTAAGCTGGTGCGGCCCTTTGTGTTGGCACCTTCATCGAAACGGCGGGCTGTCGAACAGGGACTTGCAATCGTGGAGGAGGTCCGATCTGTGAAGGAACGGATCGATGCCAAGATGGCGGAACGCGGGCAAGAGCAGCGTAACGTCAAGCTGGGAGGCGGAGGTATCCGGGAGATTGAATTTTTGGTCCAAACAATTCAAGTGCTTGCCGGGCATCGATTGCCTGGGATCTTGGACCGAGGGACCATCGGTTCGTTGGCGCGGCTTCACAGTGTGGACATTCTGTCGTTGAAACAACAAACCGCTCTCACCCGTGCCTATCAGTTCCTCAGGGACGTTGAACATAAACTGCAGATGGTGCACGATATGCAAACACACGCGTTGCCGGATCGACAGGATAAACTGGAACGGTGCGCGATCCGCATGGGCTATACGGGGGCGAGTCGGTCTGCCGCTCTCAAACAATTTCAAGCCGACCATGCGGCACACCGGACTGTCGTGCATGACATCTTTCACTCTTTCTTCGAAACACCAAATACCTCGGCGATGCTCAAGCGAACGTTCCAGCTGATCGGACAAACAGCGGTAAAATAGTCCGTAGCCAGCAGTAGTTCTGAGCGCCTCTTCTACAATCGACGATCCACTGCTCTTGCGCGTGAAGCGGCGTTCGTCAAACGCAGGACAGAACGAGTACGTCTGAGTCTTTACAGGCGAGTACTATTTCACACGGAATACACTCTCTGGCGAGTTCACGACGAATCGTCATGAATCATGTGGCTAAGCCACGATCAGATAGGAAATATTGTGGCTCCCTACGTCGCCGCACACACTGCAGCTAACGCTGGAGCGGGTCTCCGCAATCGGGGTGTTTCCAATAGTACGAGCTACAGCATTGATGAGCCGTTTCAGGTCGAGAGGGAAAGAGCGGACAGGTGCTCTCCGTGTGCGTGGAACGCGTGCACTCAGAAGGTGCTCGTTCGACGCGCGCAGTGCAGAGTAATCTTGGCACTTTCTTGTTGAGGGGATGGCCACCGCGCTATGCACAAGACGGAATGAGGGAAGTTGTCGCGCTATTCATGCGCGAGGACCGGAGGCTCACTGCTGCCCTCCTGATCAGGCCTGCCGATTCCCAGCGTGTCCATGCGGTACTTGAGCATCCGGCGGCTAATTCCCAAGAGGTTGGCGGCATGGGTTTGAATGTAGTTGGTTCGCTTGAGAGCGTCTAAAATAATTTCTCGCTCGAATTCCATCACGGCTTTTTCGAGCGACAGTCGCCCGGCAAGGGTGTCGTCGCGGAGGGAAGAAGATCGGGAGTCTTCCTTGAGAATGATCGGGAGATGTTCGGGGGTGATGAGGTCTGACCCCTTGGACCAGATGAACGCCTGTTCAATGATGTTTTCCATCTCCCGCACATTCCCTGGCCAAGGATAGCGAGACAAAAGATCGACCGCATCTTTAGAGAATTCTTGGGGTGGGCGGTTGTCTTCTTCGATTCGTTTTGCCAGAAAATGTTTGGCGAGCAGGGGGACGTCTTCCCCACGTTCCCGGAGCGGAGGTAAATACAGCGCAATGACGTTGATGCGATAGTAGAGGTCTTCGCGGAATTGCCCCTTGCGAACGAGCTCTTCGAGATTTTTGTTCGTGGCCGTCAAGATGCGTACATCGACCTTGATGGATTGCACCCCACCGACTCTGGTGAATTCACGCTCTTGCAATACGCGCAAGAGCTTCGCTTGTGTCATGGCGCTGAGGTCGCCGATTTCGTCGAGGAAGAGTGTGCCGGTATGGGCGAGCTCAAACTGCCCGACTCGACGGGCTGTCGCATCCGTGAACGAGCCTTTCTCATGGCCGAACAGCTCGCTCTCGATCAGCGTTTCAGGAAGGGCGGCGCAGTTCAATGCAACGAAGGGCCGCTCGCGCCTGCTGCTATTATAGTGGAGCGCTTTCGCGACTAGTTCCTTCCCCGTGCCGCTTTCCCCGGTGATGAGGACGGTGGTGCGGCTGTCGGCGACTTGTTCGATCTTGCTATAGATGCCTTGCATCGAGGGGCTTTTGCCGATCAGGTTGTGAAAGGCATAGCGTTGAACGACTTGTGCCCGAAGCTGTTTCACCTCACGTTGGAGTTCCTGGTCCGTGAGCGCGCGTTCGACGATGAGGCGTAGTTCTTCCACGTCGAAGGGTTTTGACAGGTAGTCGGCCGCGCCGAACTTCATGGCATCGACAGCAGTCTTGACCGATTTCGTTCCTGTCAGCATGATGACCGGTACCATTCGGCTTTCAGCGCGGAGAGTCTGGAGCACCGAAAGCCCGTCGGTACCAGGCAGGATCACGTCAAGGAGCACTAAATGTGGCGCTTCCTTGCGAAAGAGGTCGAGGCCCTCTTGGGCGTCGGCGGCTTGAATCGTTTCGTAGGTCGGCTCTAGAACCGTTTTCAATGAGGCTCGAACCCGGGCCTCGTCATCGATCAATAACACGCGTTTTTTCATGCTGGTGTCCATAGGGTGTTGACAATTATGCGGGTAGCGCGGGCAGGCTCACGAAAAACGTGGTGCCGACACCAACCGAACTCTCTACTCGAATTTCGCCGTGATGTTCTTGAATAATTTGATGGACGATCGTCAAGCCTAGTCCCGTCCCCTCGTGCTCTCCACTCGCGTGTTTCGTTGTGAAAAATGGATCGAACACATGATCGAGATTCGTTTCGTGAATTCCTTCACCGGTGTCCTCGATTTCGATGTGGACCCACACATTGCCTCCTGGCTTTGCCAGCTTTCGAGTCTGCACGCGTAACCGACCACCCGATTTAGCCATCGAGTCCACGGCATTCAAGAGAAGATTGAGCAGGACCTGCTTGATTTGCTGCCGATCCAGCATGACACGCGGCAGGTCAGGCGCCAGCTCTTTTTCGATCTTGATCCCCTGACGGTTGGCCTTGACGTCGATGAAATATAAACACGAGGCGACGATGTCGTTAAAGTCCTCATCCGTCAACTTGGGCTCCATGTATCGTGCGTAGTCGAGGATTTCCTGAATCAGCCGTTCGATCCGATAGACATCGTCGAGGACCATTTTGCTGAATCCATGAATAAATTCAGGATCATCTTTTCGTTGTGGAGCCAATTGAATAAACGTTTTGATCGACGTGAGGGGGTTTCGAATTTCATGGGCAAAGCCGCCGGCGATTGTTTCAAGAGATTTCAGTCGATCCGTGCGTTTCATGAGCATATGTGAACGGTGGAGGTCCTCGTAGAGCACGATCGTGTCAAGCGCGTTTGTGGCGATTTGTGCGAGTGCAGCGAGTACAGATGTAGTCCGTGCGTTTTCTTCAGCGACAGGTGTTGCTGTGCCCAGGAGCGAGAAGGCGATGAGGCGGTCTTTAATGAAGTGAGGCATAAGGCGTGTCACCTGTAAGCGTTCCATCGCCGCATGTGCGCCACCTCCAGCATCGGCTTCTTGGAGACCGCCAGCCAAATCGTCCCGTGTGATGATCCTGTTTGTTGTCAGTAGGTGGTGGAGCAGAGGATGATCCATCGCGAACGTCAGTGGCATCAGTGTAGGGGAGACTGAGCCAATCATGCTGACTCGGCGATAACATTCGTGCTCGCGATCCAGTAGAAACAGCGCCCCATGTGTCGTGGCGCCTGCCCGGCAGAGCTCTTGGATAATCCGATTCCCGATTGCCGTCAGGTCGGTCATCGCTCCCAGTTCGGCGGAAAACTGCGTCACGACGTTCAGGAGTTCGTTTTCCAAACGAGGAAGGATATCGGTATGTGGAAGGTGTGTTGTCATAACGACCAGGGAGTGCGCGAGCACCGTCCCTCCTGTTGGGAGACACGCAGATGGAATATAAAATCTCTATGTGTTCAAAGATGTACAGGCGAGAGTATACACGGCCAGAGTATGTTCAGCTAGAAGATTTATCCTTTTGACGATGACTTAGGGGAGTGCCTCTATTAAGCATAGAAAGGATTCATGATGTAAGGAATCAAGCGTATGTTGAATGGAGAAGAGGTGCACCTAACAGATTGTGGAAAAAGGTTTTTCGTCTCTTCCGGCCCTCGGACTTTGCCGATTGAAACGATTCTCAACGTGTGTGACAACCGCATGTGCTTCGATCGGAAGAGGCGAATAGTCCTCACTGAGGCAAATTTTGTCACATGCGTGGACAGACATTGTACGTTCCACGGGTATTGCCCGATGGACGAGCAGATTGTTCCGCAACGTGCTCGTCATCGGGCCGCATCCTTTACATTCGACGAATGAGGGAAAGGTTTACATCGCGAGGCGCCTGCAGGGGGGCAGTTCCCAGTTCCGGGATCTCAAGGGTGTTCGCTGAAAGGCGGTGAAGAAATGGGAGGGGGGACATCCAGGATTCGGTACCCGCAAAAATTCTACGGCGGGTACCATGGTGTGCGTGGTGTCTATCTGAGTGCGAGCGGCGAAGGGGACGTCGAAGGACAGGCGCCGGGGGTCATATACAATAAATAGTTTCCCATCCCATGTTGGGCGTCTTTTTTCTGTAACGGATGATGATGGACCATGACCATTTCATAATCGTCCGCCTTCGTCACGGGAAATCCCTGACTGTCCTGATAGACTTGATGCGGTTGAAACTGGAGAAAGGTTCCGTCTTTGTCGACATCGGGAACCGTTCGCAGCAAAGTCTGCTTACTGGTCATATTGTCCAGCCCGATCATGAGGAGTTCGTCATGCCCGTGCGGATAGGCGAATTTCACACATCCATCCATCCTGAATTTGAGCGGCTCCCGGTGGACTTGAACTCCGGTGTTAATCTCAATCCCTTCATCCGTCTGGTTTGAGCCTCGCTGAGAGAACTTGCTGAAGCACACAATGTTGACTCCCACTTGATACACGTCCATTTCCTTGACCGGTGCGCCCTCAGGCGCCATGTACATGGTGAAGGTTGCCATGACATCTTTGGTCACCGGTGCCTTATGATAAAACGCGACGATCGACATCAGATGGTCACTCTTGGCAAGCTTGACTCCATAGCCTTCTGGAAAACGCGTCTCGGTCATCTCCAGTCCAGCTCCCGCAAAGAACAATGGTTCGCCCTCACATGACACGCTCGGCTTGCTGTTGTTGAGCATCAGGATATGGTGGAGATAGTTTTTGGGGAGAGGTTTTCCTTCTTTGGTGAAGACCGCGGTTTTATACCCCACCATATACATATCCGTAGGAAGCTGAAAACTATGCTTGGGCATGGACGCGGCCAGATCTCCGTCGTGAGCGGCTGGGAGGTCGATGGGACCGAAGGTGAGGGTGACCACATTGCCCTGAACTGAAACAGTCGTCTCCGTTTGATTTTTGAGTGTCGGAACAGCATGGTGATCGTGACCGCCGTCTGCAAGGGCAGGGGTTACCAGACAGATGCCGGCAAGCAGAGTGAGAAGTACCTGACGCATAAAACCTCCAAGTTGAAAATCGGTCTAGACCGGCACCGTAGCATTTTCTTTACACAAAAAGTGCTCAATAGTGAACACTACTAAAACGAGTTCGTGAGTCATAGAATCAATAATAAATTTTAGATGCAGGGACATAGCTAAATTCACGCTGATTCACGGTCAACTCCTCCAAAGTAAAAAGTGATCGCTCGAATATTCGGTGCGCTGGTCGTATGCGCCTATGGGATACGCAGATGTCATCGTACAGATGGTAGTGGGGTCAACCGTTTCCAGAGATAGGTTCCGCCGTGTTCACGAGGAGGGATATTTTTCTGAGTGCCGACGCGAGAATACCACCATACACCTTTGGCCTGGGTCCCATCATCGGAGAGGAGGAGCTCAAACCCTCCTTCTCGGTCGTTGCCAGGCTGCTGCCAGGTGCCTTGCCAGAGGTGGTCGGAGAATTTCGTGGTCGTAAATTGGCCACCGTGTTGTGTATAGGGGCCGTTGCCGGTTTTGTCGAGAGTGGCCCGGTAGCGTTTGTCGTCCTCGACTTCCAGAATATCCCATTCCCCGCTCACGTCAAGGACAGCGGGTTGGCCGCTTGATGAAGCGACGGTGCGTGCTGTCGCGGCGCTTGTTCGATCATCGACCGGCACCGCGTCGCTTACACTGCGAAAGGACTCATGCCAGGACAGGAGAATCCACTGGCCGTTTCGACGCTCGAGTACACCGGTTTCCCTCAACGGTAGGACGGTTCGTTGCTGGTCCGGTCCATGGCCGAGGATACGCCCATAGGCCAGTTCCATCGTGTACCACCCGATATCTCCCTTCGACCACACCTTGAGTTCGGAGATGCGTAGATCGAGCGCAGTCGCGTTGGCAAACTCCTCTTTCATATCCCGTTCAAGCTCAGGCCAGCCCACGTATTTTCGGCCCCCGATGGAATAGCTGACGATATCGGCGTCGTGGGCCATCAGCTTGGACAGGGTAGACAAATCCTTTTCTGCATTCGCTCGCACGAGGGCGCGAACGGTGGCTTCGAGTTCGGTGTTATCTGCGGGTGCACTCATCGCTGTGGGAACACACCATACTGCTCCGATGAGCAGAACCACAATGAGTCGAAACAGTACGAGAACACGCATGATAATTTTCCGGCCTTCTTCACAAGGGAACGGGAGGAAAGACTGCCTGGCTGGAACCTGAGGCTACAGGGCTGAGACAGCCTTGTCAATGACTAAACTGCCGTGACGGTCGACGGTTTTCGCCCCACGACGATGACTGTCACATTATCTTCTCCCCCTCTCTTCAGTGCCTCCTCAATGAGGTTGTGGCAGGCCCGGTGGGGATCGTCGCTCGCACAGGAGAGTATCGCCGCGATGGCCGAATCCTCTAACATTTTCGTGAGTCCGTCGCTGCAGAGTACGATCAGGTCTTGAGGGGTGACCGGGACCGAAGTGAGCTCCGGTTGCATGTCGGCGCCCATCCCTAAGCCTTTAGTCAAGACATGACGCTCGGGATGTATAAGCGCGGTGGCCTCATCGATCAAGCCGCGCTGCACTAGTTGTTGGACTAGGGTGTGATCGCGTGTCAATTGTGTGAGCTGACCTGCCCGATAGAGATACGCTCGACTATCTCCCAAGTGGGCAATATGGGCGACCGGTATCGGCGTTAGCGTGATGGCCAAGGCGACAAAGGTTGTCCCCATCCCTCTCAAGGAGGACTGTTCCAGCATGAGATCATGAATTCGCCGATTGGCGCTCGTGACAAGGTCTGTGACGAACTCGGCGGTACTGCCGGGGTGCGTATGCAGCCAGGAGGCTCGCGCTCGCGCCCGCTCTGTGGCCACGGCCACGGCGGTTTGGGCCGCAACATCTCCTGCCGGGTGCCCACCCATTCCGTCTGCCACCATCCAGACGCCACAGTCATTCATAAGAGCCAGTGCATCCTGATTCGAGGCGCGAACATAACCTGTTTCGCTTCGACCGGCTCCAGTCCACTGTTGGGGTTGTGTCACGGTGCGACCTCGATCGGGTTTTGGCTGCTGGCAATTGGAAATCCTACAGAAGATGGGCCGAATCGAGAGACCATCTGGTCATAGAGCTGTGCCGCCAGCGGTTCAAGGTTTTGGGTATCGGCCGCGTTGTACCTCAGCAATAAATCGCGTGCAGCCTCGTTTCCCGCGCACCACTGATGCCAGAGGCGGACGGCTTCCCATCCATCGAGTCCCATCACATCGGTCTCGCGAGTAATGTGCATGTCTTGTTCAATGCGTTTCAGTCCGCCCTGCAGGCCGAGTCTGCGCGCCGCGAAGCAGAGATCGAAATGCGGTTTTTTGAAATTCAATCGGGGGAATTTTGCCTGCAAGTAGGGAATATCAAACCCGCTGCCGAAGAATGTAATGATGAGGTCTGTCTGTTCCAGTTCTGCGTGCAATCGGTCCTCGGTTAACGTTTCTCCTCGAACGAGGCTGGTCATGTGACCGTTTCGATAGAGTCCGACCACCGTGACATGCCCCTCGCGCGCGGGCATCCCTGTCGTTTCAATGTCCAAATAAAGCGTGCGGTGGCGAAATGTTTCGAAGAGGCGCCAGTGGTCTCGACTTTTCAAGCAGGCGCCGAAGAAGTGCGCGTCACCTGCATCCAAGCGTGATTGAGCGGTCGCGAGTTCGTGATCGTACCACTCTTTTTTGGTCGAGGAGATGCCGGGTAGGGTTGGAGATCGGAGGAATGACGTCCAGTTGAGGATGCCCTCCTGCCAGAGACGACGTTCGGAACTTTGGCCGATACCTTTGAGAAGCACGAAGGATGACGCGAGCATATGTTTGAGGGATTGTAGCCTTGATTTCACCAAATAAACAAGCTAAAGTCCGCGTCCTGAAAGGGTTTTCACTTGATCGTCCCCGGGAGGGCAGACTCGAACACCATGGCGGATCTTCTCAATAAAATTCGCATTACCGTTGGATCCGTGCAACTGGATGCCGAGCTCAAGTCGACAAAAACGGCGCAAGAAGTCTATGCGGCGTTACCGATAGAAAGCCCGGTCAATACGTGGGGCGAAGAATTCTATTTTAAGCTGGCCGGGGTGAAAGACCATCGAGAGACCGCCACCAATCAGGTCAAAGTCGGCGATGTCGCGTTCTGGGGAGCAGGACAGGTCCTGGCTATTTTCTTCGGTCGTACGCCGATGAGCATGGGGCAGGATCCCGTTCCGGCCGATCGCGTCAATATCATCGGCCACATTCTTGGTGATGCCTCGGCGCTCAGACGAGCCATGGATGCCTCAACAATTCGAATCGAGCGGATAGTAGAATGCTGAAACAGTCCGCCAGCGGCGTTCTCTCCTCGAAAGCATCCTCAACGTAGCCCAGAGGCTACGCCTCCGGTGCTTTCATCGGTTGCGGCCTTGCTGGACGAACTGTTTGAGCATCCTATGAGAATATTCCACGGCCCACTAATATGAGACTGTCGAAAGAACGGATTCGCCACATCTCGGAGTCGGTCGCCACTAAGCTGCAGCAGGAGGGGCAGGTGGCAATGGTTGGAGATCATAAGGCGTTCGTCGAACAGATCGATCATGCCATTCTTGAGGAGCTGTCGGTTGAAGATCGCTTGAATGCTGAAGTGCGGCAACTGTTGAAGGTCTACGAACAAGATATCGAGCGCGGACACGTGGACTATCAGCGGATGTTCACGCTGGTGAAGGGTAAGTTGGCACGGGAGCGGGGCATCATTCTTTAACGCGTGAAAGGTGAAAGGTGAAAAGTGAAACGTTTCCTGATTGAACCTCCGATCCCAGAACCTTTCACTTTTTACATTGTACTTTTCACGGGTTCCATATGTTAAGCGAAGATAAAATCAGCCATCTTTCCCACGTCATTCTTCAAGTGGTCAAGAAAAGCCCGCTGGTGACAGTGCGGGCCGATGAGGGGCGGGTGTTGAAAGAGATCAAGCGGGTGCTCGCATTCGAGTTGGCGCAAGAAGAAGACATCGATCGAAAAGTCAAAGCGAAATTAGCGTCCTACTCGCGTGGAATCGTTGAGGGTAGTGCGGAATGGGAAGTTCTGTATCGGAAGACATTCGAGGAAGAGACGCGGAAACATGCGAAGGGGTGAGCCACTGCGAGAACGTCACGGCGTAAGAAGATGTCTGCCCATGCTCGGGGTGATTCTCGTGCTCGCCGCATCAGTCTCATGTTCCTGGACGAGCAAGGCGAAGCCCTTGGTCCCATTGGCACTCGAATCTGGAGTGAAACCCCAAGTCATGACCCTGACGGAACAGGGGACGGTGGCCTACCATGCGAAGCAATTCGACGACGCGAAGCAGTATTTTTCCAAGGCGGTGGCCGAGGTTCCTCAATCGGGGCCTGCACACTATAATTATGCCTTAGCCTTGTATGCCTTGGGCGATACGGAGCAAGCGCGCCAACAGTTCATGGAAGCGGCGAACCTGGCTCCGGGAGACCAAGTGATCTGGGATTCGCCCGCGCTTCGCCCCTATGGCAATCCAGAGACTCCCAAAAAGAACCAACCACGTGGGCCTGGGGGCACCAGGTCGGGTCCCGGTAGCGGGCCTCGATATTAAGAGGAAAAGGGGTACATAAAGATGGCAAAGGAACTCACAGTCGGTGATAAAGCTCCCGCTCTCTCGCTTCCCGATCAATCGGGAGACACGGTCAGCCTGAAAGATTTCACAGGCAAGCAAGTCGTCCTGTATTTTTACCCCAAAGACGATACCCCTGGCTGTACAACGGAATCGTGTGACTTCCGCGATGCCGAGATATCGATCAAGAAGGCGGGAGCCGTGATTCTCGGCGTGAGCCTGGACGGCAAGGAGTCTCATCAGAAGTTCATCAAGAAGTTCGATCTGCCCTTTCCACTGCTCAGCGATGAAAAAGCCACTGTCTCGAAGGCCTTCGGTTGTTATAAAGAGAAGAACATGTACGGCAGAAAATATTGGGGCATCGAGCGTAGTACGTTTGTGATCGACCAGGCCGGCAAGTTGAAGGCAATCTTCCGCAAGGTTAAGGTGGGTGGTCATGTCAATGAAGTGTTGGCAGCTCTGAAGTCCTAACCTTCTAGCAGAATGCTGAAAAAGCCCGCCAGCGTCGTTCTCGACTCTTCGAAATCCTCAACATACCCCAGAGGGTACGCCTCCGGTTTCGACTCGCCTGGGGCCTCGCTGGACGGCCTTTTTGAGCATCCTGCTTGATGTGCTCCTAAATGTGCAGGTTATTAAATCCTACCGCGCGCAATAGTTTTTTCCGCAGGGCCGGTTTCTTTACCGCCCTCATTTTTTTGACTGCGGCTACCAATCTCTCGGCTACTGAGAAGACTTCCGTCATCTTGACGGTTCACGATAGCCTCACTGCTCCTAACCAGCTAGCCACCATTGAAGCGACGCTCACACAGAAGGGCTCTCGGGCGGAGACCGGCATAGGAGGGGAGCCCATTGAGCTTCTCGTTGCCGGTCAGGTTGCCGCGACCGCGTTGACCGGCGGCGACGGGCGGGCTCTTTTGTCATATACCCCAAAGGCAAAAGCTATGATCCCATTCACTGTGCGCGCCGGAGCCGCTTCAAATGTTCAGGTGGCTGAAGCTGGTGCGAATTTGGCGGTGTGGGAACGTCGTAGTCCGATGATGGCGGTGGAAATGGCAGCACTCATGGAGGACGCCGAAGGCAGACGCCCGATGCCTGATGCCGCGGAAGAACTCGGTAAGCTCACGCAGTTTTACTACAACGTGCTCTATGTGGTGACGCATGATAAGGCGGCTGGCACGAACGATCAGGTGAATGCGCAAGCCAGACAATGGCTCAAGGATCAGAAGTTTCCAGTCGGGCACATTGTCGTGCTGCCGTCCAATCCGGAGGCGTTTGGAGCGAAACTCGACGAACTGCATGCCGCCGGATGGACGACACTCAAAATAGGGGTGGGGCGCACGAAGGCTTTTGCCGAAGCGTTTCTACAGCGACGCCTCGACGCCGTGATGGTGCCGGAACCGGCCAAAGGCGAGGCGCCGCGGAAGGCGAAGGTGGCGAAGGAGTGGAAGGATGTGCGGAAAAGAATGTAGCGGGTAACCGGTTGCCCTTCTTGCTCGCGCAACGCGCGGCCTCAGAAGGCCCTCGTTGGACGCGCGCAGTAAAGGGCAAACCGGTTACCCGCTTGTCGGGATACCTTCCGCTCTGGGTGACGGAGTGAATAAAAGAGGAAAGAGGCCTTTGAATGCAAAGGGGGTAACAGACCTTCGGCAAGAAATTCTAAGGCGTGTTATACGGACAGAAAGCAGAACTCGAATCGTATGCGGATCAGTCTAATTCTTATTGGGCAGCAGCAAGAGAGGCGGTAGTTGAGCGTCCTGTCGATTGACCTCGCGCACAAAAGCTACGCGGACATAGGTGTGTGCTCCTTGCGCATCGCCAAGAGCCATATTGAGGCCGCTCCCATCCGCCTCCCCGTGCTCGGCCTGACCGGTAGGCCCGAGGCCAGTGAGCTTGCAAAGATCATCGTTGCTCTTGTCGAGCAGCTGAGTGCACGCCTCATTTTCATAGACGGACCGCAGGCGTGGAAGGCACCCGATAACGGGCTACCGCATTCGCGCATCTGCGAACGACAGCTCTCTACGCAGGGCAAAACCGGTTTGCCAGGCTTCACCAAGCCTTCCAACTATGCCCCGTTCACTGCCTTTGCAGTCGACCTGTTCGATCAGCTTGCGAGCCTTGGTTGGTCACGGTTGCCCGATGAGTTGGCGCTCTCTTCCTCCAGCTGCTTCGCACTCGAGTCGTTCCCAACGTCTGCTTGGCGTTCTCTCGGTCTCAAGCCATTACCCGGCGAGGCGAACACGCCTGTTGGCACCGTGCAGGCAAAGCTTGCGGAATTAAGCCGTCTGCTTCCAATCTCTGTCGAAGACGCGGGAAATCTTACGCATGACGAATTGCAAGCTCTCATCGCGGGCCTTGCCGGCATTGCAGTTGAGGGGCATGCCTCCTGTGCGGTTGCTTTTTCGGGAGTTAAGCCGTTCGAGCTTGAGGGTACCTGGCGTGAAGGCTTCATCGTCAACCCGGCTAGAAGAGCTGCTGTCCAACATGCCAATGGAGCTGACGAGCCTCCCGCTTGAGCCACGCGGTCAGCTCATACCATCATGACTGCTCGCAGTGCATCGGCAAGCCGTTAGACGGCAAAGAGGATCAATGCGCGTCATCTGGGGCGACGAAGAAGTAGCGGGGGTTTAAAGGGGTCACATCTTGTAATATGATATAGCTTTGGTGGAACGCCTTCATGGCTCGTCCGCGCTGCATTGAATCCCCTGGTATTCTCTATCGCGTCATCTTGCGTGGTAACGGACGCCTGTTCTCTTTGCGATCGCACGATTTCGTGACGAGCCGTCATGAATAATCCGGCTGCCGACCTCTTGCTCGGGTATTTTCCGCTGGTTGCGGAGGAGAAGAGGAAAAAATGGAATAGTCGTTTCGTTTCTGATTTGTAGATCGACGGGCGCACATGCCACCGTCGCTTCCGACTCCCCAAGGCCTCTTGCCATCCGCAACATCCCGCCTAAATTTTAAAATGCGAGAACTGTATTCGATCGGAGCTAGGGAGTTCCCTAGTTTGCAAGCGGTATAGCGCGCCTCTGTGCATGTGTGCCGTCATCTCCATTCATTTCATTATCATCAAGCCACGAACTTGCTGAGCGTTTTTCTGAATCAGATTTGATTCACCTCATGAATCTCTTTCGATACAGGTATCTGTGATCAGGAGATGTGTGTTGCACACGTATTTTCCCTCGGCATGTCGTATGGCGTGGAAAGTAAGGGGATTAAGAGTGTTCCCAATAATTGGATGGTCTCGCTCTCATGCTGGCACCGAGCTTGCTATCAACGAAAGTGGAATTACACAAGAGCGTCTAGCAGTGGGCGACTCTTAGGTGTCTAGCCCGCGCTGGCCGGTTGCCAGCATCAAAACCAAGAGAGGGAAAAGCAAATGGAGCACATACTGTATTGGAATGGTGTGGCATTAGAGGCGAACCGACGAGATTTCACCGTCGTTCCCCCTGGAAAGGATAGACCGGACCCGGAGCAAGGAGGTCCGACGTTGAGTTCACGAGCCCTCGCGATCGTGCATTTAGCCATGTACGACGCGCATGCTGGCGTCGTCGGTGGACCAAGTTTGCCCCGTTACTTATCCTTGCCCGCGACGAGCCCGCCTCCGGGGACGAACGCTGCTGCCGCGGTGGCTGCGGCGGCGCATGCTTGTTTGAGTGCGCTCTACCCACGACAGAAACCCCACTTTGATATGGCCCATCAGGCAGCAGGTCTGAGCGGTGCTGGCCTTGCTCAAAGTCACGTCTTCGGGTTGGCCGTGGCTGCGGCGATGCTGGCCGACCGTGCATCAGACCCCAACGCCAGCGACAACGGGTATGCTGCTTCGATGCACCCGGGTGGTCACCGGCCCGATCCCGCTAATCCTGGTCAAGGTTATCACGCGCCGTTCTACGGCAAGAAATCCAAACTGTTTGCTGCCACGGCGCTCTTTGGACTCAATACGCCACCGGCCATCGGCAGCCCCGCGTATGGGAGTGCGCTCGATCAGGTGCGTGGCAAGGGTATCGCGCCTGAACTGATGGGCACGCTGCCTACCACGTACAGCAAACGCACCGTGGATGAAACTGCGATCGGACTCTATTGGGCCTACGATGGCCCGCGCGAACTCGGTACGCCGCCGCGCCTGTACAACCAAATTGTCAGGGAAGTAGCAATCGCCAAGGGCAACAATGTCGATCAAAATGCGCGCTTGTTTGCGTTGGTGAATGCAGCTTTGGGCGACGCCGGCATCTTGGCGTGGAGGGAAAAATACATCCACGATGTGTGGCGTCCCGTACTCGGCGTGCGCGAGCATGATCCATCAATGGGGCCCGCGGCGCCAACCGCGAAGGACAATATCGACAACGATTGCGATCCTGAGTGGCTGCCGTTCGGTGCGCCGCACAGCAACAGTTACGTGCCCGCAACCGGTCGTTTCGATAAAAACTTCACGCCGCCGTTTCCCGCCTATCCGTCAGGACACGCAACCTTCGGAGCCGCGGCACTGCACATGGTGCGCTTGTTCTATGGTGTGCCCAAGGACGACTGCAAAAAAGATGATATCTACAAGGGGCCGTTCGTCTCCGACGAAATGAACGGCATCACACAAGATAACCAAGGGAACGTGCGCCCACGTCACGTGCGAAAGTTCGACGATGGTTTGTGGCAAATGATTGAGGAGAACGGCTTCAGCCGTGTGTATCTCGGGGTGCATTGGTCGTTCGATGCGTTTGCATTGAAGGCGAACGGCAAGCCAGATGTGAAACAGAACATCGGCGGTGTGCCACTTGGGATCAGAATTGCCGAGAGTATCTTTATGGAAGGCATGGGCAAAGCACCAAAGAAATCCACTGTAATGCCACAGCCGTAGGCAAGGCCTGGAGCGGCCAGATGGCTATGCCGTCTGGCCGCTGCGTACCTTCAACCCTAGAGCAAGATAATCAGACGACACCTACGGACAAAAACAAAACGAGTATGCAGGGGCTCGTTGCAATGTTGGCATGAGTCACTGGAGTAACAGAGTCACTATTCTTACCCAAGGAAGGAAGTCATCATGCTGTCAGCAAAAGAGTTTCTCAAGGATGCCCGATTGAACATAGAATTTAAGCGTCCATTGATTGATGCGTTGAAGCCGTGGAAGCTGAATACCTACGTTGACATTCTGGTCGTTGTCGACACGGCAATATCGACTGATCCGGTAGACGATTTTGGCATCGCCAGCGTGATCGAGTTAATTTGTAATTCTGCGGTCGGCTGCATGCGCTTTCGCGTGGATATTGCGCTACGCAACGGAGAGACCCCTCCTCATGTTGTGGCCGCACCCACGATCCATCAACCGAAATATCGTGGATTCCGTTTTAATATGATGAATGGAGCAACATCGGTGATCGACAAGTACGAGCAGATCTGGTGCTTTGGTTTCAATCCAAGCAATTCTGGGAACCCGAGTGATGCAGAAATCGATCAACCAGGAGCATTCCCAGCGAGCGATGCCGAACTTCTAAAGCTGAGTCAGTGGATGAAGGACAAAAAAGGTGGCTTGTTCGGGACGGGCGATCACCATTTTTTGGGCGCATCCATGTGCCGGCGTATTCCTCGATTGGGCACGATGCGTCGGTGGACGAATGTCGATGGTGTCCCTCCCCAATTCAATTCTGCCAGAATTGACACCTTACGCCCACCTTCTCCCGCGTTCGAACCAGGCGCGCCTGGTGGGCCACTTGATCTAAACAATACTCCGCATCAAGGAGATCTGACTCCGCAACCGATCCAGTGGGTGACGTGGCAAAGTTCTTTCTGGCCATTCGGGATTCGCAAGCGCCCGCATCCGGTGCTGTGTCATCCTACCTTGGGACCAATCGACGTCATGCCGGACCATGCGCATGAGGGCTTATGCGTGGACACCGCCGCTGTCCCGCTTGGAGGCACCTACAATTTTGGTGGTGGCGCTCAGCCTGAATATCCGAATGCCATCGATGGTGGACCAAAACCGGCGCCATTCGTGATTGCCTATGGAAGCAATCTTGGTGATCCGCCGTATAATTTTGGTAAAGGGCCTCAACCCGCGCGCTCATCGAATCCGATGATCTCCGTGTATGATGGGCATCCGGCTGGAGTCGGGCGTGTCGCCACAGATTCAACGTGGCACCATTGGATGGATGTGAATATTGATAACATGAAAGCGGCCAACAACGATGACTGGAAGAAGATCAGTCGGTATTTCATCAACCTGGCCGTCTGGCTCAATCCACCGGGTTTTTCGACACGCTGTCTATATCTCTCGGCGGTGGTGAGTCACTTTGAATATCCCGGCTTTCAAGAATTTGTGCCAGGCCTTCCGACCCGCGAACTTGGCCGTAGTTTGCGAATGCATCTCATCAAGTATTACGGACCTTGCTGGGTGACAGAGCATATTTGGGACATCATTTGGGAGCGTGAGCTGCTGCCCTTTGAAATTCTCAAAAAATTGAAACCACAGCTCGAGCAACCCAGCATCGATCCAGATATTTTTGAAGAGGTTGTCTTAGGCACGCTGGTAGAGACCACCATGAAGCCTGCTGAATCCATCAAGCGAGCGGCTGCAGATGGCAAGGCTCAAGTCGACATCACCATACCGGAGCCGGACGAATTGTTTGCCGAGCCGCTGCGTAAATCGATTGGTGCGCTGACTCAGGATTTCCAAAAGCGGTTCGAAAGCGGAGTAAAGATCTTTAAGGATATGCGTAACTGATCGTGGCGTTGTAGTCGTGAATGGCCCTGCGGAAAGAGTGGGGCCATTCACCTGGGCGATTGTAAGGTATGCCAAAACAAAATGGGGTCCGGCTTGGGTGTAAATTATTGTTTGAGCCGATTGTGCAGCCTACTTGGTAGGCCATGGCCGCTCGTCACCGTTCAAGATTCCCTGTAACAACCTCAAGGCCTTGCTGAGCCACTGTAGTTCGTAAGCAGTATGCCGCCCCATAAAGAGCCGGCATCGTCTGTAGCCGGCATCGCCTTCCATTCACGTCTTCTATCCTTTAATATGGGCCTTAGGTTCCCCCTAACTGAGGCTCTTCCTGATGCGGGCGAAAACTAGCTTTTCCTGCCAAGCTTGCGGCCACCAGTCGCCACGATGGCTGGGTCGCTGTCCGGATTGCAGTGGCTGGAACACCATGAAAGAGGAACGGCAGGCGCCGACCGGTAAGGGGCGGCCTGCTGCGATGAAGATGGCTCAAGCCAAGGCGACGCCGATTGCTGAGATCGAAGTGGTCGGTGAGGATCGGCGGCTGACGCAGATCGGTGAATTCGATCGGGTGTTGGGTGGGGGAGTGATTCCCGGCTCAGTCATTTTGATCGGCGGTGATCCTGGGATTGGGAAGACGACCCTGTTGCTCCAGGCGCTCCCACGACTGTCTTCAAAGAAAGAACCAGTGCTGTATGTTTCCGGAGAGGAATCTCCGAGGCAGATCAAAATGCGGGGACAACGGCTCGGCATCGAGCATCCGAATCTGTTGATCCTGGCAGAAACATCACTCGAACAAATCCTTAAAGCGGTGCAGGAAATCCAGCCGGCTGCAATGGTCGTTGATTCGATTCAAACGGTGTACACGGAGCAGATTACTTCTGCGCCAGGCAGCATCAGCCAAGTGCAGGAAGTGGCAGGTCAATTGATGTGGTACGCGAAACGAAGCAGCGTGCCGGTCTTTATTATCGGGCATGTCACCAAAGAAGGCGCGATTGCTGGACCGCGGCTGCTAGAACATATCGTCGACACGGTGCTGTATTTTGAAGGAGACAAGGGCCACAGCTTTCGTATTCTCCGCGCCGTGAAGAATCGCTTTGGCTCAACCAACGAAATTGGCGTGTTTGAAATGAAAGATTCCGGGCTGGAGGAAGTGAGCAACCCCTCAGAGTTGTTTTTGGCGGAACGATCCCAGCGCACGACGGGATCGGTCGTGGTCTCCAGCCTCGAAGGATCGCGGCCGATTCTGGTCGAACTCCAAGCCTTGGTGTCGTCCACGAGTTATGCCATGCCGAAGCGAATGGCGAACGGTGTGGAGCAGAATCGAGTCTCGCTCTTGCTCGCGGTCATGGAGAAGCGGCTGGGCATGCATCTGTCTGGACAAGACGTCTATGTGAACGTCGTTGGGGGGATGCATATCGACGAGCCGGCCATCGATTTGGGCATTGTGGCGGCGGTGACATCGAGTTTGCGTGAGGTGCCGATCGAGCCGGGACTGTTGGTGTTGGGTGAGGTAGGGCTTGGTGGTGAAGTGCGGGCTATCAGTCAGGCCGAGATGAGGATTCGTGAAGCGGCAAAGATGGGATTCACACGCTGTCTGTTGCCGGAACGGAACCTGGCCAAGCTGGATCCCATTGATGGGATCGAATTGATCGGGATTAGGGAAGTAGGGGAGGCATTGGATGTGGTACTGGCGTAACAGGATGCTGAAAAAGCCCGCCAGCAGCGTTCTCGCATCGTTCAGACCCTCAACGTACCCCAGAGGGTACGCCTCGGTCCTTCACTCGCTGCGGCCTTGCTGGACGAACTTTTTGAGCATCCTGCGGGGTTCTGTCCTGTTGTCCTGGGCGAGCGCAATGGAGGCTCATCCACCTGTCTCTTCCGCTGTGATTGGTGGAGGGGATAGAGAGAAAGCCAGTAGATCCTTCGTGTATACGATTGTCTGGTGTGTGTTGGCTCTTACCCTATTATCCGGTTGTACGCTGTTTGCCCCGCGCGAAGAGGTTCAGCTCAAGCAGGCGACGGTGCAGGAGCTGACGGCGTTGCTGAGTGAGCGGGAGGCGGCGATTCAGACGATGAAAGGTCTCTTCAGTGCCAAGGTGCGGGGAGGGATTATTCCTATTGCGTCACGGGTGGAGGGATCGTTGTACTATCGCCGTCCGAACGCCATGCGTCTGCGCGGGTTCACCCCAGTCGGCGCCGAACTTTTTGAATTTGTGCAGGCAAACGACCAGTTCAGGTTGCGACTCCCGACGATGGGTCGCGTCCTGTCCGGCAATCCTTCCGACATGAGTGAGATGGGAAAGCTCGCACGGCCCTTTCAATTGAGTGTGTGGGCGATGGGTGGCGTGTTGGGTACCGGCAAGATTTCACAAGATGAGACGGTTGTCCTTGTGGAAGAAGGGGATCGCTACCGACTGGACGTCTTCGGTCCGTCTCCCAACGGGACACCTCTTATGCATCGGCAGCTGTGGTTCGAGCGGCAGGCGTTACATGTCGTTCGGGAAGACCGGCTCACAGAGTCCGGTACCATGGAAGCGACGATTCAGTACGAGGATTTCCGTACAATCGGCGAGCCGAAGGCTGCGTCAAACGACGGCGATAGACCACTGCAGCGGCCGTTTAAGATCCTCTTGGAAGACGGGAGGGGACAGGGGAGCGTGCAGGTCACGTTTCACGAGATGACTCCCAATCTCCCGCTCACGGCCACTGATCTTGCGCAGGCCTCGCTCCAATGAAAATATTGGCAGTCGACACGGCAACCTCATGGCAGAGTGTGGCGATCCTCGATGACTCACGTGTGCTCGCCCGTCACGACCAGGATGCGGCTGGATCGCATGCAAAGTTGTTGCTGCCGACGATCGATCGATTGTTTTGCGAGACGGGGCTGACTATCAAACAGTTGGATGGCCTGGTGGTGTCGATCGGTCCCGGCTCTTTCACGGGACTTCGTGTCGGACTGGCCACACTGCTGGGGTTTCGAACGATTAGCCGGCTTCCTTTGGCGGTCGTGCCGACATTGGAGGGTATGGCCTGGAATCTCAGAGGAACCTCAACGCTTCTCTGTCCCATTCTCAATAGCCGACGCGGGGAACTCTATTGGGCGCTGTTTCGATGGACCAGCGATGACCGTTTGGAGCGAGTGTTGTCGGAACAGGTGGGCACACCAAATATGCTAGGGAGCAGTCTCAGCGAATCTGTCCTCCTATTCGGCGAAGGTTGGACGGTTGAAGAGTCAGCCATCCGAGCGTCTATTTCTCCAACCATCACAGTGAGCGAGGCGCCTGAATCTTCCATGAAACCTTCAGCTGTCTCGATCGGGCAGGCAGGACTTGAGCGGCTCCGGCGAGGTGAGTACGCAGGAGTCGGCATCAGTCCGCTGTATGTGCAGCGCACCGCAGCAGAACTGAAGTACGAGGAGTCGGGGGGGATTTCGCCTGTAGCCCTCCGTCAAGAGCGGGTTGCAAGAAAAGTGAAGGCGCGCCAGGGGGCTCAAAAAGGCCGTCCGGTGAATCGTAAGACGTGAAGCGTGAAACGTCAGAATCCGGAACGAACGACGCTTCACGAGATACGCTTCACGGGTTTTGAGCAGGCCGCTGGCGGACTTTTTCAGCATCCGCTCATGGAGGGGAGTGGCGATGGGCGAGTGGGTCATCGAGCCGGCAACCGCCGAGGCATTGCCGGACATTCTGCAAATCGAAGAAGCTTGCTTCTCGGCCCCCTGGACGCGCAAAATGCTGGAGGCGGAATTAAGCAGCAATCCCTTTGCGCATTTTCTCTTGGCCAAGCGGGTGCCGCCGGGCGATGTTGGCGCTGTCTCGATTGTCGGATACCTCTGTTTCTGGGTCGTCTTCGAGGAAGTACGGCTGATGAACTTGGCGGTCATCGAGTCGATGCGACGCAAAGGGATTGCCAGGGCCTTGGTGATGCAGGCGCTGGAGATGGGACTGGCCCAAGCTGCGAGGTGCGCAGTGCTTGAAGTGCGGGCGTCAAGCCATGCCGCGCAGGCTCTCTACCATCATCTTGGATTTCGCGACGTGTCGATCCGGCCAACCTACTATACGAATCCCATAGAAGATGCCTTATTGATGGAGCTGGACCCGATCGCGGCGGAGTCCGGTCTCTTGGCACAGGACATTCATCGCGAGGGAGGACCAATCACGCCACGGCAGTAATCTCATCACCAGGAGGTGCGACATGCTGACAGACAGTATGATTGCGGAACGACTGCACCAGTCCAGCCACGAATTCCGTGTACTGGAAGAGGCGCATCACCGTCTGGACTTGGAATTGATTCAACTGCAGAAACGCCATGTGTTGACTCCGGCTGAAGAGCTATCCGTGAAGGCGTTGCACAAAGAGAAGTTGGCGAAGAAAGACAAGATGGCCGAGCTGATTCGTGTCTGGCGGAGCCACGAGCTGCAGGCTGCTCCACAGTGAACGACATCCTTGTGGGGCCGGCATCACTCTGCGCTCAGAACTGGGGTCATGGCACAGATTCTCAATCCACTGGCCGCGCATATTCAGACTGTCAAGAGGCGTCTGATCGTCATCGGGGCCACAATTGTGGTGGCCCTGATGGTGTGCTTTACCTTTTCCGGCGAGATGGTGGCCTGGTTGAACCGTCCTTTTCCCAACCAGCTGGTGTTCTACGGGCCGACAGAAGCGTTGTTTGCGTCGATCAAAGTGTCCTTGCTTGCGGCGATTCTGGTGAGTCTGCCCGTTATTTTCTATCAATGTTGGAAGTGCATTGAGCCGGCGCTGCTTCCTAAAGAACAACGCTGGGGCATTCCGTTGTTCGCGCTGGCGGGGGCGCTCTTCGCCTTCGGGTTGATCTTTTGCAATTTCGTCATTCTCCCACTCGTCATCAATTTCTTCGTCAGCTTCGGCATGGATCACGATGTCACTCCGGAGCTGAGTGTCGGCACCTACATCGACTTCAACGTCAAGTTTCTCCTGATATTCGGTTGCGCGTTTGAATTGCCGCTGGTGCTCACTATCCTGTCGCGGGTCGGGGTGGTCTCGGCCCAGGTACTCGCGAAGTATCGGAAATATGCGATTCTGGCCTCTTTGGTCCTGTCGGCCATCGTGACGCCAGATGCCACCCTCTTTACGATGCTCTTGATGGCTGTGCCCTTGATGGTGTTGTATGAGATCGGCATTCTTGGCGCACGTATCTTTGGGCGGGGAGGTCCGACTGAAGTCAGCTTGCCGCTCGATCCGGATGTGCCCATAGGGCCGGCCGGGCACCGTGTCCGATAGCAGAATGCTGAAAAAGTCCGCCAGCATACGAAGATCGGTATGCGTGAGACGTGAAAAGTGAAAGGTAAAACGTAGGGTTACCGAACGCGCTTCCTCTGAAATTTTTTACTTTTTACGTTTCACCTTTCACAAACGACCGAGAAGGGCTTTTTGAGTGTTCTGCGGGGGTAAGGAATAGATGAAGGTTCTGACGTGGATGATACCAACAGTCCTTGCGTTAGGCGTATGGAGTGCAGGCGGGATACTGGGGGCTGCCACTCAGGCGCCCTCACCGGTTCCGCCTGCTCTACCGCAAACCCCTGGTCATGGAGAAAGCCAGCTTCAATACGGCTCCTTTGGTCAGCAGGCGACGAGCATTCAGGCCCTCACCTCTGTCGGGAGCGACCTGATCTATGCCGGATCGTTCGGTCTCGGTCTCTTTCGCAGTGAGGATCGCGGCATCAACTGGACGAAATCTGGCCAGGGCGTGACCGATCCATTTATTCTGACGCTCACGACGGGGAAAGATGGCGCCATCTATGCTGGAACGTTCCGTGGCGGAGTGTTTCGTTCGCGTGATCAAGGGAAGAGCTGGCAGGCGATCAATAGCGGGCTCAAGCGTTTAGAAATTAAAGCGCTACTTGCCGTCAATAGTGGGGTCTATGCAGGGACGAGCGATGGGGTCTATCGGCTCGCTGCTGACCGCTGGTCGGTCGTCACCACCGGTTTGGACGACATTCTGGTCCATGCCTTGGCACTCTCGTCGGACGGGACCTTGTTTGCCGGTACCTCGGGGAAAGGGGTCTTACGATTTAAGGCTCAATCGACCGGTTGGGTGCGTGAGCGGCAAGGACTCAAAGACCACGAAGGGATGACGGAGAACTTTATTCGCGTCTTGACGATCGATTCGGACGGTGGCATCTATGCCGGCACATTTGACGGAGGTGTGTTTTGGAGTACCGATGGGGGCGTCACCTGGCGGCCCATCAGCCGGGCACTCCCGAACGATTCGATTCGCGGGATTGTGCTCAATAGCCGGGGGCTTTTCGTGGCGACAGGGCACGGCATTTTCAGAACGAACGACAAGGGCCGCCAGTGGGTGCCGCTCAATAAGGGCTTGACGAGTATGGCCATCCAGGTGTTGATCGAGTCCGGTGCGGGAGTGTTGTATGCCGGTACAAGCGACGGGGCGTTCCGAAGCGACGATGACGGACGAACGTGGAATCCTATCAATCAGGGTCTTGAGGGAGGGGAAGCTCCGGCGCCCTTCCATTTTCGCTAACCAAGAAAGGGTAGAGGACGATGTCAGAGCCGACAGCTAACACACGAGCCACCATTTCTATCAGCAGCAAGGGGACGCAGTTGGGCGAGATTGTCTTGCGGTTTTATCATGATGTGGCGCCGGGGCATGTGAAGAATTTTACCAAGTTAGCCCAGGAAGGTTTCTATAACGGTACGACGTTTCACCGGGTCATTCCCGGTTTCATGGTCCAGGGCGGCGATCCCAACAGCAAGAGCGCTGACCGTGCGTCGCACGGGATGGGCGGACCTGGACATCGGGTGAAGGCGGAGTTCAATAGTAAACCACACAAGCGCGGAGTGCTCTCTATGGCTCGTTCGAACGACCCGGACAGCGCCGGCTCGCAATTTTTCATCTGTGTTGCTGATGCGAACTTCCTCGATTGGCAGTATACGGCATTCGGTGAAGTGGTGAGCGGGATGGACGTGGCAGATCAGGTGGTCAATATGAAGCGGGATGGCCGAGACAATCCGCTTGAACGGGTCGAGATGACAGTCACGGTCACGGACTAGGGTGAAACGGGAAAGGTAAAAAGTAAAAAGGTAGGGGAGAAGAGAGCCATTATTCGGATGATCGTTTCACGTTTCACGTTTCACGTTTTACGAGGCGCGCTTGTGTGCGCACTGCTCGCAGGCTGCGCCATTCCTGTGGTGCCCTATCGTTCGGTCTATCAAGACCCGGTGAATTACGTTCGGCTTGAGCGCGACGAAGCGGTGTTGCCGGAATGGCTTCCCAGTGCGCATGCGCATCCGTGGGCGATGGGTGCCGAAGATGTCTCTCACATTCTCGGCCGCATCTCGGTCAAAGAACATCGGATCTGGCTACAGAAAAAGCTGCTGGGCGAGGCGCCGCTGGTTCCGGCGTTTCGCCCCGAAGAACTGGCGCTGTTGTCTCGGCAAATTGCACAAGCCCTCGCCGTAGCCAAACCGGATGAACGCGTGACATTTTATCTGAGTCAACCGCAGACGTCTGTCAAGCGGATCATCACCACCGGCGGATTATATGTCCATGGCACTGACCTGCATTTCATTTTGGGGAATTGGCAGGTCCTCTACGGCATTCCAACCTATGGAATGATCTACGATCGACGCTATCCTATGCGCCCGACAGCCGCCAAAGGATTTGATTTGTACTTCGATCCAGCCGACGCCACTGTCACACAGCAGCATAGTCTCTGGGATACGGTATTGGCGAACACGACCGACGAGCTCGTGATCGATCTGACGAAAACTGATTCCGGCCCGCTCGCGTCTCTCTCAGGAACCGTGAAACGTTAGGCGTGAAACGTGAAACGAGGGTCCGCCGCAGCCTCAGCTTTCTTCGTGTTGGCAGACACTTCCCGCCTCTACCATTCTCGCTTGTCCTGCCAGTCGCTTGGACCCTGACCGGTTCTTCATCCGGCTGAACGTTGAACGCAGGAAGTAGAGAATTCCCTGTCAAGACACAGACTTAGTAGATTTCACACAGGTGATTCGGTAAGATGCGAGACCAGCAGAAATGATGCAGTTACCCACCAAGGATAATCGATCCAGGGAGGAGAAGTGGTTCGAACGCGTGTCGTTGTCGCGCTGATTGTGATTCTGCTGATCGGCGGCGGCGCGTTTTTTATGTTTTCCAACTACCTGACGGGCGATGATTACGTCAAAGATTTTTTCCTCCAGCAGTTGGAGCAGAGCATTGGGCGAAAGATTGATGTGCACCGCATCAAGCTGGTTCTGTTCCCTCGCATCCGACTAGAACTGACGCAGGTTGCGATTCACGATCGGAATTCCGATGGCGTCCTGCTATCGGCCAAGAAGCTGGATTTGGTCTTGCGGTTTCTCCCGCTGTTGCGCAAACAGGTAGTGGGGAAGCGACTGCTGATCGAAGAGCCGACCCTCACGCTTCGGCGTGATCGCGCCGGGCACTGGAATCTGTTCGATCAAGTGGTCCAGGGTAAGGGAGCCGATCCTGATACTGTCCAGACGATCAGCCGGATTTTCCAGATCCGTGAAGCGACGCTGGTGAACGGGAAGTTGGACATTATCGACGACATGCGTCCAGAGGGGGCGCGATCGATGACGTTCGAGTCGGTGGAGGCGTCGGTGCTCGTGAGAGCAGAGCAGGGGGAGGCAGATCTCCGCCTCTCTGCCGGGCACACAGGTGAGAAGGGCCTCTCGTCAATTTCCCTCACAGGCGCAATCACGACCGCTCAACGGCCGACCTTGGAGAGAGACGACCCCTCCGGTTCGCCGGTCACACTCCAATTCGACGGCACACTCGATGCGTCCAATCTTGACTTGCGAGAGGCGGCCGGTTTCTTAGGGCCCAGGCCGGTTCCAGAGCAACTGCGAGGGGTTGTGAATGGGCACAGCCATGTCCGGGCCGTGCCCGGCGTCGCAGGCTATGATGTTGTCTTGTCCGACCTATCCGCGAATCTCGAGCAGCTTAGACTGACTGGCCAAGCAAGTCTCTCAGGTTTGCTGACGACTCAGCCCACATTTGCCATGACCGTTGCGGCTCCTCCAGTCCTGATGAGCCAGTTGCTCAAGACCGTGCCGGCTGAGTGGATTCATTCGCAGCTGCCGGCAGTCATCAAGGATCGGGAGATCGATGGGGTCGTGGAAATGGTCTCTGCGACCGTCACGGGGTCGTCGGTGGAGGGGACACAGTTATCGTTGACGGGGGAGTTTCGCGTAAAACAAGGACAGGCCCTGATTGGACAGAGCCGTGTGCCTGCTAAAGATTTATCGGCGGTCGTGTCGGTTGAAGCCGGCCGTCTCAAGATCTCGAATCTGAACGGACTCTATGGCACGATTCACATGAAGGAGAGCAAGGCGCTCGTGTCATTTTTAGAAACGGGGCCATGGCTCGAAATGGATGTGGTCGGGACCATGACCGCAGCGGATCTGATGCAATTTCTCGCAAAGACCGTCAAGTCGGAACAGCTGTCCCGTGTATTCGCCGATTCGCGCGACGTCGAAGGGGATGCCGCTCCCACGTTTCGGATGGTTGGTCTGCTCAATCAACCTGGTGGCGTCACCTTTGCCGGTGGGGAGATTATCGTGAAGTCTGTCAGTCTGACCAATCCAGTATTGCCTGAACGGCTGACTGCGCTAGGGGGGCGATTCGTATTGTCGGAAGGTGGAACCACGTTCGATCAAGTGACGGGACGGCTGGGTGATCTGGATTTACAGGTCAGTGGCGGCATTACGGGAGGGAACGGAAGCGCGTTTAAGGACTTGGTGATTCGAGGCAAGGGCGATGCAGATCACATGGCCAGGCTGGTGCCCTCGCACGCCATTCCAGCCGGGACATTCGAAGGGTTGGCCAACGGCGCCGTGGTCTTAACCGGGCCGACCCTCTCGCCACATCTACGGGGTGAAGTGGTTCTGACTGAATCAAAAGTGACGCTTCCCGGCCTGATCGAAAAGCCGATTGGCGCCCAAGCCACGGTGGAATTTGAGGGGATGATTCCTGAGGGATCCGGGGTCTTGCTCGATAAGATTGAACTGATTGTGCCGCCGATTCGATTACCAGTGAAAGGAAAGATTCAGCTGGGTGAGCATTTCTCCATAGATGCCGCGCTTTCGACCAGCGCGCTGTCGCTGTCCCGCGTGCCGGAATGGATTGCGAAGGGAGGGTTTGAGGCGGGGAATATTGAGTTGTCGCTCGACATGAAAGGCAAGGGGCCCGATTGGAAAGCCTGGAAGACCACGGGGTGGCTCGCGTTGAATAACGGTCTGATGAACGCCAAGGGAGTCGAGGGGCCGATCCAGGACTTGTATTTGCGGGTCCAATTTGTGAAGAACGATGTGGAGATCAAGCGGCTCTCGTTTCGCTTGCTCGATAGCGATGTCGCGTTGGAAGGAACGGTCCACAACTTGGCGACGAAACCCACGATTACCGCCAAGATCGAGTCCAATCAGATGGATCTCGATCTTCTCATTCCAAAAGGCCAACGGTCGCCGATGCGAGATTTTCTGGAATTCCTCGCAGCGACCAGCAAGGTTCAGGCAACTGCGTCGATTGCGCATGGCCGGTACAAGCATCTCAAGTTCGGGAGCCTTGTCGCCCGGATCACGATTCAAGACGGCGTGCTCGACTTGGATCGTGTGTCAGGCCAATCGGCCAATGGTGAGGTGGCCGGCCGTCTTGTGGTGCAATTGCCGTCCAAGCAGCCGGCCGAAGCTGAACTCGCGGTTCGGGCGACGGGCTTGCTGGTGGAAGACGTGTTGAAGCTGGCGGGGGAGAAAGGACGCGGAATCACAGGCGAAGCTCGAGTGACGGGAACGATTCGCGGACATGGGAAGAACCCGCACGGGGTTTATCCGACATTGGATGGCAAGATGGATGTGCTGCTTGAAAACGGACGCATCTTTAAATCGCAGGAGAGGGCGGTGTGGAAAATCATCAGTATTTTGAACCTCCCGGCCGTACTCCAAGGCAAGGTGGATTTGGAAAGAGAGGGGTTGCCGTATAATAAGGTGTCCGCGACGGTTCACGTGCAGCACGGGCTCTTTGAGACCGAGAACCTGGTCATCGATAGTCCGATCGTGAAGATTACCGCGGCCGGCAACTATGATCTCCCGACCGATCAAGTCGATATGGTCTGGGCCGTCAGCCCGTTCGGGTCGTATGCACAATTCTTGAAAACGATCCCACTCTTTGGGCGGCTCTTTGCCGGCGACCGCAAAGGCCTTGCGACGGCGATGTTTTCGGTGAAAGGATCCATCGAAGATCCGGAGGTCACGTATCTGCCGATCAAGTCGTTTGCGACCGGCGTCACGGGACTCGCGCAACTGGCCTTCGATATTTTAAAGAACACCGTCATGCTGCCGATTGATCTGATGACGCCTGACGGAGAAAAAGAGGCCGTCAAGGACACCGTGCCTGAGCTGATTCCCTCCGCGCCTTGACCGACCCCCCCTCCCATGTTAGATTCCGACCTGATTCACTATGGCATCACTCACCCAAAACTCTCAACGCGCCACCGTCTTTATCGCGGCCAGCGAGACCGATTCTAATCTCTATTACGCCACGAAGTTTATGGCGCCGGATCCCTTTATCTATTTAGAGATTAAAGGAGAACGGATTCTGGTGATGAGCGATCTCGAAATGGATCGCGCCAAGAGCCAGGCCACCGTCGATCGCGTCCTCTCCTATTCGGAAATCGAACGGAAAGCGAAGGGCAGAAGCGGCATGGGACATGGCGCGGTGGATATCGTTCATGCCGTGCTGCGCGAAGCGGGGGTTACCAAAGTACTCGTCCCTGGAAATTTTCCCTTCAACCATGCCAGCCGGCTTCAAGAACTCGGCTATCAGGTACAGGCGAAGAAAGATCCCTTTTATGAACAACGGGTGATGAAGACGGCCGAAGAAGTGCGCCATATCGAAGCGGCGCAGCGGGCCACCGAACAGGCGGTGGCCAGGGCCCATGATGTGCTCCGCCGCGCGACGATTCAGCAGCAGGAGCTCTGGTTGGATGGGGAGCCGCTGACATCCGAACGCATCAAGAAAATGATCAACGTGGCGCTCATGGAATGCGATTGCGTGGCCCAACATACGATCGTGGCGGGTGGCGAACAGGCCTGCGATCCGCACAACGAAGGCAGCGGGGCGTTGCCGGCGCATCGCAGCATCATCTTCGATGTATTCCCGCGCTCCGCAACGACCCGCTACTTTGCCGACATGTCGCGCACCGTCGTGCGCGGTCACCCGAGCCAGGAACTCAAGAAACTCTACCAAATTGTGAAAGACGCGCAGGAAGAGGCAATTGGGAAGATCAAAGACGGCGCCGACGGCCAGAAGATCCACGAAGGCATCTGCCACCGATTCGAAAAAGCGGGCCACAAGACCGGCCTCGTCAACGGTCGCATGCAGGGCTACTTTCACGGCACCGGCCATGGGGTTGGACTCGACATCCATGAAATGCCGCGCATTAGCCGTACTGGGTCACTGCTCCAAGAAGGCCATGTCGTGACGGTCGAGCCAGGTCTCTACTATCCCGGCCTCGGCGCCGTGCGGATTGAGGACATGGTGCTCGTCACGAAAGACGGGTGCCGCAACCTCACGAACTTTCCCAAAACATTCGAACTAGACTCACCCTAACCCATCTTCGCCGAGCATTCGGTACGAAACTCGAGGTCTGCGCCCCGACTCAGGTCGCGTCAGTCGCACTGGGCAACCGCATCTCTGCAACGACTAACGGACACCCTTCGCCTTATACACAATATAGGTAACATCACTGACTCATCCTCGCCTCTTGCAAAGTTCTTTCGCGAGTGGGAGAGTATGTTTGTGATGCGACGATATCGCCTATGCGCCTGACCTTCACGATTCAACGATTCAATCCTGAAGTCGATTCCACCGCCCATCCTCAGGAGATCCGACTTGATGTCGGACGCGGGATGACGGTGCTCGACGCGTTGATTCGTATCAAGAACGAGTGCGACGGGAGTGTGGCGCTCCGCTATTCCTGTCGCTCTGCGATTTGCGGATCCTGTGCCATGACGATCAACGGCAGTGAGAAGCTGGCCTGCCGCACCTCCCTCCGCAAAGAACTCGAACGACATGGGCATATCGAGGTTGCACCGCTCCGCAACTTGCCGGTGATCAAGGACCTGGTTGTGGATATGACGTCGTTCTGGGGCAAGATCCACGACGTCCATCCGTGGCTGGTGCCGACGGTTCGACCTTCTCCGACGCACGCACGCGGCCACGCCAACCCGCAGTTTCACAATGTCGATGCCTGTATCATGTGCGGCGCCTGCGTCGCGGCTTGCACGGTACATGAAGTGTCGAAAGGGTTTGTCGGTCCAGCCGCGTTGGCGAAGGCCGACCGGTTCCTCTCCGACCCGCGTGAATCTCCCTCGGCGACGCGAGCCAGGCTCTCTATGCTCCAGGACGAACATGGGATTTGGGACTGCACACGCTGTAATTTCTGTGTGGAGGTCTGCCCAAAAGATGTCAAGCCGATGGAGGCAATTATTCGGTTGCGACGGGCCTCGCTCGAACAAGGGTTGACGAAAGCCGGCGGTGCGCGCCACATCCTTGGTTTTACCGACTTGATCGAGCAGCAAGGGCGATTGAACGAAGCGATTATGCCGTTGAAAGTGGTCGGATTCGCACCGCGCGGCTTGCTGCACATTCTGCCGCTGGGTATGAAGATGTTGCGCAAAGGAAAGATTCCCAACCCCTTTGGACATGCCTTCCCTGGGCTCAGTCAAATCCGGGCGCTCATCCAGCGAGTGCGGCGTGCCACACCGCCGACGTAACGGCTATGGCCTGGATCTTTCGCTTTCTTGAAGAGATTGCACTGGCCGATATCGCCTTCGAAGCCGAAGGCGGGTCGATTGAGGAGGTCTTTCGCGGTGCGACGCAGGCGCTTCTTGAGAGCATGGCGACCCCGTCCACTGTGGCTGAGACATGGGAGCGTAGGATTGAACGGAGCGATGTGGATCCGTCGGCGTTGTTGGTCGATTGGTTGTCGGAAGTGGTCTACTGGAAGGACGCAGCAGGGGTGGTCTTTCGAAAGGCACCGCTTACTCTCACGCATGAACATGACGTCTGGTTATTGCGCGCGCGTCTGATCGGTGCGCCGGTCGATCAGCAGACACAAGAGCTCCATGCCGATGTGAAGGGGGTTACGAAGCATCTTTACGAGCTTAAGCAGACGGCAGATCGTTGGATGGTACGCGTGGTGCTCGACGTATGAGAAAAGTGTTGAGTGCTGAGTGCTGAGAAATTCGTCATAGATTAGATAGACCAGACAAACCAGACAGACCATCTCTGACATGAAGCTCAACACAGGCATGACGGTCAATCGGATTACGGATGAGATTTGGGAAATCCCTGTCTCTGAAAAGCCCGGCATGCTGGTGCCTGCCAGGATTTATGCGACCAGGGAAATTCTTCAGGCCATGGATTCCGGGGTCTTCGATCAAGTCACCAATGTGGCATGTCTGCCGGGTATCAGCCGGTATGCGCTCTGTATGCCGGATGGACATTGGGGCTATGGGTTTCCGATCGGTGGGGTTGCGGCATTCGATCTGCAAGACGGAATCATCTCTCCCGGTGGTGTTGGCTACGACATCAACTGTGGCATGCGGCTGATTCGAACAGATTTGACGCTGGCGGATGTGCAGCCTCGACTTGAGCAGCTCATGACCGAACTCTTTCGGAAGGTGCCCGCCGGCGTCGGGGCGAGCGGATTCGTTCGGCTCTCACGGGAGGAATTTCGCCGCGTGATGACCGATGGGGCCAGGTGGTGTGTGGAGCGGGGATATGGATGGCATCGGGATCTCGCTCGCATGGAAGAAGGCGGTTGTATCGAAGGAACCGATCCGTCAATCGTGACCGACCATGCAATCCAACGTGGCATCAACCAGCTGGGAACCTTGGGATCCGGCAATCACTATCTCGAAGTTCAGGTGGTGTCGAACGAGCGGATATTCGATCCGGTCACAGCTGCGGCGTTCGGGATCATCGGTCATGAGCAGATCGTGGTGATGGTGCATTGTGGCTCACGCGGGTTCGGCCATCAGGTGGCGAGCGATTATCTCAAGGTGTTTGGAAAATCCATGCGCCGCTATGGCATCACGGTGAAGGACCAGCAGTTGGCCTGTGCCCCGTTTCGGTCTCCCGAGGGGCAAGAGTATTTTTCCGCTATGAATTGTGCCGCGAATACGGCCTTTGCCAATCGTCAGGTGATTACACATCAGATTCGTGAGGCCTTTGCGACGGTGTTCGGCCGATCCGCCGAGGCGCTGGGCATGGAGTTGGTGTATGACGTGGCGCATAACATCGCCAAGGTCGAACGGTATCCGGAAGGGGATTTGGTCGTGCATCGCAAGGGAGCGACCAGAGCGTTTGGGCCGGGGAGTCCTGAGCTGCCAGAAGCGTTTCGGCAGACAGGTCAGCCGGTCATCTGTGGTGGATCGATGGAGACAGGTTCGTACTTGTTGGTGGGAACAGATCAGGCGGTGCGCGACACGTTTGGATCGACGATGCACGGGGCCGGGCGCACGATGTCCCGCGCCCAAGCGAAGCGAACGGTTCACGGCGCGCAATTGCAGCAGCAGATGAAACAGCGCGGCATTCTGGTCAAGGCTGTGTCGATGTCAGGTCTCGCGGAGGAGGCCGGCCTCGCCTACAAAAATATCTCTGAAGTGGTGGAGTCGGTCGATCGTGCAGGAATTACAAAAAAGGTGGCGGAATTACGTCCAATCGGCAATATAAAGGGGTAACACCTACCACATCACATTACGAGGCGGACGATGGATCAACGGTCAAACCTCCGGTATCGCGCTCAATTTAGGAGTTCCTTTTCTTCCGTTGCCATGGTCGGTGGAGAAGGGAGCCTCTTGGATCTCTCCATCAGGGGTTGTCGCATCGAGAGTCTCATCGCTGTGAAGCCAGGAGCTACTCTGGAGGTTCGGATCGAGGCGATTGAGCATTGCCCTCCAATCCAGATTACGGCCGCAGTTGTCCGGTGGAGTCGGGAGGGGCAATTCGGCCTTGAGTTTGAAGTGATTGCTCCGACAGAGTGGGCTCACCTTCAGGAGATTGTGAAACAGATCGAGCTGGAGCCTTACCAGCTGGAGAGACAAGCGGCTGATGCTCTGGGTTCTGCGTAGCGACCCAATCCCCCCATCCTCGCTCCCGTTATTCTTGGACATCGTGACCAGATCCGTGCGGACTATCCGTGAAGCGGTGATGCTTCAGGATGTCAAGGTGCTCTTCCAGCGGCACATGCGTTGAAGTCGTCGAGCGCCATGATAGGGGCTCAGACCTTGCCTGATTTGGTGAAAGACTTGGAGCCAATAGGCCGGCGGGATAAGGTGTCAAGAAGCCAGATGAAGATAGCAGGACTTGGCGCGCTCTAAGGGACGGTGGAGGCAGGTCATGCACAATGAGCGAAGGAAAGACCACGCGTAGATGATGACTGTTCCAGAACGAGTATGCCCGCTCGCGTTGATTGTAGATGATGACGTGATCGTGCGTATCTTCGTCCGTGAGGTGCTCGAGCAATCCGGCTACGAGGTGTGTGAGGCGGAAAATGGTCCGCAAGCCCTTGAGCGATTCATCGAGTGCCGGCCTGACATCGTGCTCCTGGATAATATGATGCCCGGAATGGATGGGTTTACCGCCTGCGCGCAATTGCGAGCACTGATGGGTGGCAGCCGGGTGCCGATCCTGATCATGACGGCTCTCGACGATACCGAATCCATCGCCAAGGCCTATGAGCGCGGCGCCACAGATTTCATCACGAAACCGTTGAATCCGACTATTCTCAGTCACCGCGTCAAGTACATGTTCCGGAGCAGCCAGACGCTCGAGGCGCTGCGAAAGAGTGAGTCGCGTCTTGGGTTGGCTCAGCGGATTGCCAAGATCGGAAACTGGGAATGGCGCCCCGACACCAATCGGTTTACCGCCTCGTCCGAGCTCTGTCGTTTGATCGGGGTCAGGCTGCAAGACTTCGGTGGGACTCTTGATTCGTTTCTTCAAGTGGTCCATGCCGAGGATCGGGAACGAGTGGACGTTGCGCTGAAGCAAATTCTCACCGAACGAAAGCCCTGCGATATCGACCACCGAATCGTGCTGCCTCACGGAGCAGATTTTGCTGTGCATCTTCAGGCCGAAGCCGTGTTCGACGACCAGTTGCAGGCGCTCACGATCATCGGGACGGCTCAAGACATCACGGATCGGAAACAGTCGGAGCGGGAGATTTATCGCCTGGCCTATTTCGATAGTCTGACAGGCCTAGCTAACCGTGTGTTGTTTAAAGACCGTCTCACGCAAGCACTCGCCCATGCCGGCCGCTATCGCTCTACTCTGGCCGTACTCTTCCTCGACTTGGACCGGTTCAAGGTCATTAACGACACGCTAGGCCATAATGTCGGGGATTTGCTGTTGAAGCAGGTGGCGGGGCGCTTAACCGAGTCGGTTCGTCACAGCGATTCCGTCAGCCGGTCTGTGGACAAAGAGGAGAATCATTCACTCGCGCGATTGGGCGGTGACGAGTTTACCGTGCTCCTGACGAATCTGCGCGATGTGCAGGATGCGGGAACAGTCGCATGCCGAATTGTCGACGCGATGGCAAATCCCTTCTTGATCGAAGGACGGGAAATCTTCGTCACCATCAGTGTGGGGATCGCGATTTTTCCAGTTGATGGAGAGTCGATCGATGCCTTGCTGAAGAATGCAGACAGTGCGATGTATTACGCCAAGGAAAGAGGCCGGAATAATTTTCAATTCTATTCCAATAATCTGAATGCCGCGGCCACTGATCGGTTGAACTTGGAGGGGGAGCTGCGCCACGCTGTCGAACGGGAGGAGTTCGTGGTGTTCTACCAGCCGCAGGTTGATCTGCGGGGGGGCGAGATTGTCAGTGCGGAGGCGTTGGTGCGGTGGCAGCATCCCCGGCGAGGGCTCTTGCGTCCCGAGGAGTTTATGCAGGCCGCCTTGGATACGGGTCTGATTCGAGCGATCGATGAGTGGGTACTACGAACAGCCTGCCGTCATACTCAGGAGTGGCAGCAGCGCGGCAAGATCCCTGTGCGTATTTCCGTGAATATCTCGAACTCGTTGTTTCATGGCGATACGTTGGTGTCTGTCGTAGAACAGGCGCTCGGTCAGACGGGCTTGACTCCGGCTTGTCTGGAGTTGGAATTGACGGAATCGATTGTGATGCGCAACGTGGATGCATCGATCGCCATGTTGACGACATTGCGGTCGATGGGGGTACAACTCTCCATCGACGATTTTGGGACCGGCTACTCATCGCTCAGCTATTTGCATCGTTTGCCGATCAACAGGGTGAAAATCGATCAATCCTTCATCCTTGAAATTCTGACGCAGGCCTGCCCACCCATGATCGTGCGGGCGATCATTGCCATGGCCCACAGTCTCAATCTCTTCGTGCTCGCCGAAGGGGTCGAACAGGAATTTCAACGAACGACTCTGATAGAGGAAGGGTGCGATTGTGCCCAGGGGCATCTCTTCGGGCTGCCGATGCCGGCAGACGAGTTTGCCCTTATGCTCCAGCCGACTCCTCTCCGCAAGGCCAGCTAGCAGGCTGTTGACAAAGTCCGCCAGCGGCGTTCTCGCATCGCTCAGAGGCTCAACGTACGGCAGAAAGTACGCATCGCCTCTTCGCTCACTGCGGCCTTGCTGGACGGCCTTTCTGAACAGCCTGCGTGGCATTCAGGTCGCATCTGTGACCTCAGACGCGGCTTCGTTTTGATGTCGTCATAGAGTTTGTCAACAAACTGCTAGTCTTTCCTCCCGTCGTCCAGCCAGCACAATATTCTTGTGCATCGTTCGTTCGATTGAGCGTCGGTATCGTCTCGGCACTATCCTGCTCGATCCAGGCCAGAACCTCCGCTGTGGTCTTGCCGTGCTGGTATCCTGAATACTCCAATTCCTTGGAATCTTCTGCCTCGGTCCATGCACGGTGACTTTTAGCCAGGTGAAAGTTATACTTCATGTCGTACACATGAACCATGTTGGATTGAGGAAATTTCGATGAAAAGAATTGTTGGAACGTTATGCGGAGTCGCGGGAATCGGCTTGCTCACCCTATCCGTCGTTTCGGCCTGTGCATCGGACAAACCGGTGACGGGTGATACGGTAATCCGCGAAACTCAGGAGGCGGTCACGGCCACCAAGGACTATACTATTCAACAGAAAGAGGTGTTTCAACGAAAGGTTCAGACCGAACTGGATGAGATGCAGCTACGTATCGCGCAGCTTCGTGGCCAAATCACCCATGCATCGGTGGAGGCACAAGCGGATGTCCAGAAGGCGATCAAGGAATTAGAAAAGAAAAAAGAATTGGCCCAGAAGAAAGTGGAGGATATTCATTCTGCCACGGCCTCTTCCTGGGAGCAGGTGAAATCGAAAACAGCAGCTGCGATGGACGATCTTCGAGATTCTTTTACGCGAGCTCGGTCTCATCTCCCGTGATAGTAGATCCATGAAATATGCCCTCTACCCCGGTTGTGCGGCTCAAGGGGCCACGCCGGAACTCTATCAATCGACGAGAGCGATCATCGGCCGATTGGGGATCGAGGTCGTCGAACTCGCTGCCGCAGCCTGTTGCGGTGCGGGGGTCGTGACTGAGGCGCACCCCGATATGGCGCTGTCGCTCAATGCCAGGACCTTCGCGCAGGCAGAGGCGTTGGGGCTGGACGTCATGACGATCTGCGGCACTTGCCAAGGGGTGATGAGTGCAGCCAATCGACGATTGAAGACAGAGGCAGGGACTCTGGATCGCATCAACGCCTTTCTGGCGCCGGAAGGACTGGCCTACCATGGTCGTGTCCAAGTCAAACATTTGTTGTGGATTGTGGTGCGAGATATCGGACTGACTCGCCTGGGTGCCTTGGTCTCCGTGCCGATGCAAGACTTCCACATTGCCCCGTTTTATGGTTGCTACATCCTACGCCCATCGTGGGAGCTGGGATTCGACGATCCAGAGAATCCTCAATCCCTCGAGCGCGTCATCAAGGCCGTCGGTGGTGAACCGGTGGCCTATGCAGGAAGAACCAAGTGTTGTGGATTTCCTATCATCCTCGAAAAGGAAGCCATTGCTGTGGCTATGGCAGGGGCGCATATGAATGAAGCGAAGGATCAAGGAGCTGACTTTATGGTGACGCCCTGTCCGCTCTGTCACATGAGTCTGGATATTTATCAGGAGCGGGCTGGTCGTGCAGTAAACCGCGAGCTTCACTTGCCGATCTTGCATGTGCCGCAGCTACTGGGTCTGGCGATGGGGCTCCCTCCCAAGGATTTGGGGCTCTCGCATCATGTGATCTCGGTCGATTCCATTTTGGCCACACTTGAGCGTCGTCGAGCGCATCAGCAATCTTCCTGAAGGAGTCGGAACATGACAGTGGTAAATATTTCAGACTTTCAGCAGTTTAGCAGTGAAAAGATGAAGAAGAATAATATGTTTCAGACGCCGCGATTTTTCTGCGACATCTACTGCTTCGAGCCAGGGCAGGAACAGAAGGGGCATATTCACGGCGAGCAGGATAAGGTCTATCTGGTGCTTGAGGGACAGGGCACATTTCAGGTCGGTTCAGAGAAGCAGGTGCTGGGCCCTGGGCAGGGGACGATGGCGCCGGCTGGGGAAGAACATGGTGTGAGGAATCACACAGACCAGCGTCTCAAAGTTCTTGTGTTCGTGGCGCCAAATTCGGCGTAAGAAGTTAAACGTGAAACGTGAAACGTTAAAGTGTGGGGAAGGGAGCGGCCAGGTGTCCTTCTTGTTCGCGGAACGCGCACGATGAGGGGGATGGAAGGACACCCACATTGGTCCTGTGCTCCCGGAACGCGCGCCCTCAGAAGAATGGGGAGGGCAGCCTGGTCGTCCTCCTGCTCGCAGAACGCGCACGATAAGAAGGTGCTCGTTCGACGCGCGCATTCGAGGATCGACCAGGCCACCCTTGAAAGTGAAGTTGAAGATTGAGAGCCCACGCGCAGTGAGTGACCATTTAACCAGCCCTCAAGGGCGAAGGTTGATAGAAGAGCGATGATATTTCTCCGATAAAAGACTCCCGAGCACTTTTCAGGCTCCCCCGTATTCTTCTGGCGACTCTTTCGTCTCATCCCTCTGTCTTAAGACAACTGTGCGCAGAATAGTTCAAGCTGTTGGAACGGATGTGATCGTTCGTGCAGCGTTTTTCAAGTGAGATTTCTTGATCTTCATGAGAGCTACCTGCTTCTCCGTCGGCGCATAGGGTGTCAATTTCGCCTCTTGGTAACGTTTCTCGAACTGCTCGATGAGATAGAGCGCTTCCGTTGTGTGATCCTGCCTCGCCAGGAGTTCCACAAGCCGAAAATACGCCGGCACGATCAGGGGCATGTGTCGAACCTCCTTCGCATATTCAAGCGTCTCGCGGTATTTATCCATTGCGGGCTTTGGATTCGAACAATCTCCCAAGACAGCTTCCAGCACGGAGACCCCAAGTCGGTCGGTGTTGGCGCTGATGCTTCGTTCCCAAGGACCAAGGATCATGTCCATCAATTCACCCTCGTCCAACTGTATCGGCTCACGCTTGCGGGACGATCGTAGTCGCTCGACGATCCGGTTTGCTTCGGGCCATGCGCCGTATAGTCCGACGAGAAAGCCGATGCAACGGTCAGGGCTCTTGCATGCTTCCTTGATTGGCGAGAACCGGTTCTTCATGACTTCGCTGGGAGGGTAAACGGTCCCATGAGCTGATCGGCACACCTCGCATGCTTGTAGGTTGTCGGTTACGACATAGAGATACAGGCGGGTGCCCGATCGGTCGAAAATATCGATGGCCAGGATTCGTCCCTTCATCACACGGAGTTGATAGTATTGCCACAGGACAAGCAATCCGAATATCGCTAGTAAGTAGGGAAGGAAATCTGGCAGGACGATACTGCTTGTGGTCTCCATAAGCATTCGATCGATATCCTGACGGTACTGCGGTATTCTGGATAAGAGTATAGCGGGGAGCGGTCAATAGACCCAGCAATAGAGAAGTTTCTGAATCACGCCACAAAGGCATTCCGAGCGAACACATTCTGATTGCGCGGGTTGTTGCGAGCAAGGAGGGCACCTGGCCGCTTCCCGTCTTCGCTGATGTCTTGGGTCAGACTCTGAAAGCTTTAGCGTGGGTTACGATCAACTGGAGCTGTTGGGCCTACTTCAAAATTCTTCAAGTTGGGTTAGACGGGTAGCGGAAGAAATATTTTGAACGCTAGAACTTCAATGGTTTGCAGGTGGGGCGCAACAATTGAACACTCTCGCAGGATGCTCAAAATGGCCGTCCAGCAAGGCCGCAGCGAGTGAAGATCCGAAGGCGTACCCCCGGCGGTACGTTGAGGGTCTGAACGATGCGAGAACGACGCTGGTGGACTTTTTCAGCATCCTACCTGCACGCAGCCTACGGTGTCGGCTTGGTCGGCGGTGCGGGGACTGATTCCTTCCTTGCCCGATTCGTTGCCGTGACACAGAGCCCCACTTCCTGAGCCGGGGCTGGAACGTTGTGAATCGTGATAAGCGCTCCCCCGTGCGGGTCGTTTGTCCAGATCCGAATGGCCTGGGCTGTGCTGTGAGGCGCACTCACGTATATGGTGGTGTAGGCTAGATCTTTGAGTGGAACATTGTTCTCATCAACGTTTGGTTCTTGATAGGAGACGGTGAGGTGTGTTTGTCCTGTTGGGAGTGTGCGCGTATGAGTCGGGCAGCCTGGGGGAAAGGGCACCCCTACGGTTGTCTCTTTTCGTAATTCCTCGCTCTGGGCGTCCTTCCCAAGAAGGGCGTGCCCCTGCCCTGCTCCACAACCTGCGAGAGCCATTGTGGCCGTGAGAAGCAGACCTGCCGTCGTATATGGGATTATATCGATTGTTGCTAGGTTCATAGTCTTGGTTCAGTTACGTGACAGGCTCTTGGCGTGGAACGTGGCGTCCTTCTTCCAAGTCTTGAAGATCGGCCCAGGCGGTTAGGTCGGTCCGTGTGGGATCAACGGCGTCTCGGAGCTGGTCAAAGTATTCCTGCTTCTTCGGAGTGCTCGGTCCACGACTCAGCATCATCCGGTTCCATGCATCCAGCTCAGCAGGAAGATGCGCTTTCACCGTCCGGGTGAACCATTTTGCTACGAGGTCATCCGATGGATTGGCTTTGACCGCTGAGGTGAATTGATCGGCCGTGATTCCCGAAAATTCCATGAGCCGGTCATCCATGGGGCAGGGGTAAATATATTCTCCCTCGGTGCCGGCCAGCACGGCGCGGCACTTGTCGATCATGCGCGCGAGATGAACATAGTCTGCCATCTTCACGCGCATGCTGCGAGGAAAGTCTTTTCGCAAGTCCATTGTTAGATCAGTTTGTGATTCGTGAACGTCAAGCTTTTCACGATCACGTGACCATTTTCGTAAGTAATGATGCGGCGAGTGGCCGGCAAATCCGAAGATCCGATGCGCACATGCGTGTCGGTAAAGCTCTCCACATTATTCAGCTTCCAGTCGGTGGGCGAATAATAGTACACGGTATACTTCGTCGTGAGATTCTTCTGGTCTTGGGTCACCGCGCTTTCCTCCACATTAATCGTAAAGGCGAAGGGGGTCATGCCGGGATGCGCCATGGTGCGATTAATCTGGGTGATGCGATGATCTTTCACGCGATAAAACGAGTTCGACCCGTGAATGATCAGTTTCGTGCCGAACGGGTGCCCGTCCTCTTCCATCGTCAAGGAGTACTTGCCGTCTGATTCCTCAAAGGTTCTTGGGCCGCGGTGAACGGCGATCATGCCGAGCTGTTCTTGCGCCCACTTCTGCACGTCGGGCTCTCCCAGTTGGACCGATACTTCACGAGGGCCTTTCACCATGACGGGGCCGCTGGTTTCTTTTCCGTTCACATTCACCGTCAGATCAGCGGTGAATCCCGTAAAGTCTTTCTGCCAGCGCGAGGTCTTTTCGAACGCGTGTCGAAGTATCTCGCGGGCCTTCGGATCATCGGCGACGGTCGGTTGGTTCTGTTTCTGATGTTCCATTGGGTAGTCTCCTTCGTGAGTTAAATTAGGTGGGCATTATACGCTTGAGGCGAAATATGCTACAAGCACGAGCATGCGCACGAGGAGATTTTCCTCGCGTGACAACGATGATGCGCACATCTTGATTTTGTCCATGCTGCTCAGTCCGCACCATCCGTTAGTCTCACGGGGCGACCCGCAAAGGCGCTTGAAAACATTGAATAATTCGGATATAATTCGCCGTCGTAGTGTCTGATGTGTAAGTAGAAAGAGAGGACAGATATGGAACGACGGGCTGCTTCCCATACAGAAGAAGAAGAGATGAACCATCGCCGCCGGTTGCTGAATGCCGCAAAAAAAGGCGATCAGAAGGCCATTGCCAAGCTCTTAGAGCTCTATCAAGTGCGCATCCATAGTGGCGATATGGTTCAGAAGTTGAATAAAACATCTGCGACACACAAACTTCAGGCCCAACTCGCCGAAGGAAAACCGGTGAAGGGTGGGTCAGGGAGTCACGGCAAGAAGACTGCGCCTGCGAAGCTTGTTTCACCGAAGCTCAAAGATGCGAAGTCCGCTGAAAAACGCGCGCCCGCGAAAGCCAAATCGCATTCTGCCATCGTGAAGCCAAAAGCTAAGCCAACGGCAAAGGTTCGATCAGCCAAGGTTCCAGCAAAGAAACACAAGAAGTAGTGAGGAGTCTGTCCGGGTGATGCCGTTCTCCTGCGGCAAACGATCTGCACACATCTGCGTCGTTCTCGGCCCGAAAAATTCCTCACCGTATTCCAGCGAATACGCCTCCGGTTTTTCGAGCCTGCGGCCTAGCATCTGCCCGCAGCTCCCTTGCCTCGCAACGAAGGATTACTCGGACAGACTCCTCGCCCGCATTATTCATGACGCTTCTGCTGCAAGCGCGGATACGCGGCTGCGACGGGCAGTCTCACCGTTCAGCCCTTCGACATACTGCACGAGTATGCCTCAGGGCTTCACGCCTCCGAGTGCCCGTCTCGCTTCGCGCCTGCACGCTTTCGCGACGAACCTTCATGAATAATGTGGGCCAGGCCGCGATTATTGCACCGCGACTCGTAGCCCCCCTCCCCCCAGTTTTGCGGCGATCTCTTCCGCTTCTGCCAACGTGCCTGTGAACACGATGGCCTCCCCATCATGGTCGATCTTCCATGCGAGCTCAAAGGCTTTCGTAGAGTTCATGCCTGGAATGTATTGGCAAAAGAGTGCAATGACTTGCTCATAGGTATGACAGTCGCAGTTGAACACGAGCACACGCGCATCAATCCCGGCACCTGTGTCGGTGCTGGCGATCTCAGTTGGGACTGGAGGGGCGAAGGGAAGGTTCGTGCCAGCCATGGGGGTGAATTCTAGCAGACTTGACTGGAACTTTTAACAGGCCCCGAGAAAAACTATGTGTGCATGCAAAGCGACACTGATCCGCACATCTGTAGCAACAGGAGAATGCCACGAAGGATGCTCAAAAAGGCCGTTCAGCAAGGCCGCAGCCGAGAAAGTACCGGAGGCGTTCCCTCTGGGGTACGTTGAGGATGCTTTCGAGGTGAGAACGAAGCTGGCGGACTTTTTCAGCATCCTGCTAATAGCCTACCCGAATGAGCAGGTGGTTGCTTCGTGGCCAATCCTCCCGGATACAGGATTGCATATAGAGAGAGAAGTGAGCGGGAGAGTCTGTGACCGGCTGAAGCTGGTACGCCTGCGTGAGGGTCTGCGTGTAGACGAGTGCGGCGGATGTCTTGACGAGGGCGACCCCATACTCACAGTCGTAGCCTTCTTCAAGGCTGAGGCGTTTCATTGATAGCGCGCTCACGTGGTCGAGGTCATAGGCGCGCTGTCTAAACGAATCGTCCATGAGGTGTAAGAGTGCGGCGGGGCCTGGCACGAGACTGTTTCCGATACGAAGACTGTGGGATGGTTCGAATAGTCCACGTTGGAGGCGCCGATTTTGGCAAAGCGCTGTATGAAAACGCGCGCGCCATAGCGGGTCTCGCAGGTCGCGATCGATGGCGGCCGCCACAGGAGGTGGAGGCGGTCCACTGACGTCATAGCCTTGGACGAGGCGTTTAGATTCGATGAGATCGGGGAAACTCATGCCCATTCGATCTTGGAACGCTGTTATCCCGGACAGAGGGGACAATTGTAAGGCCATGAAATCACGAAAATGGATCGTGGCAAAGCGCGCCAGAAGGCGCGTCAACGTTTCCGCGTGACAGAGATGAAAGGGATAGAACAGGGCGTCAGGTGTTTGGAGTCGATTCATCGACAAAGTTTTACGATCATGTTAGGGTTTGCGCGTGCGATATCTCTTCACGTCTTGGCTTGATTACCTGCTTATTTTTGTTCCGGCGACGGTCGCGCTCGAAGTCCTTCGAGGCGACCCATTACTGATCTTTGTGTCGGCTGGACTTGCCATTATCCCGTTGGCGGGTATCTTGGGCCGTGCCACCGAGCATTTAACGACCCATGTCGGCGCCGGTATCGGTGCGCTGCTCAATGCATCGCTCGGCAATGCCGCAGAATTAATTATTGCACTGGTCGCGCTGCGCGCAGGCCTGCACGATGTCGTCAAAGCGTCTCTCACCGGTTCGATCTTGGGCAACATCCTACTCGTTCTTGGAGTCTCTATGTTTGCCGGCGGGATAAAATACGAGCGGCAAAAGTTTAATCAGACCGCTGCCGGAATGGGGGCCAGTCTTCTACTCCTGGCTGCGGTTGGACTCATTATCCCTGCACTGTTTCATTTCACCGCCGCTGACCGTGGTATCGCGATCGAGCACACACTCAGCCTTGAAATATCACTTGTATTATTCGCCATTTACATCGCAAGCTTATTGTTTAGCTTGAAGACGCATCGTCATCTGTTCGCAGGAGAAGACCATGATGCCTCTGATCTCGGAGAGCAGCCCTGGACTCGCGGTGCGTCGATCACAGTGCTCACCGTGGTGACCATTCTCGTGGCCGTGATGAGCGAGATGTTGGTCGGAGCGTTGGAGTCGGCTTCGCACCAATTGGGGCTCACACAAGTCTTCGTCGGCGTCATTCTCGTCGCCCTCGTGGGTAATGCAGCCGAACACTCCACGGCAGTGATGGTAGCCATGAAAAACAAGATGGATCTCGCCTACGGTATTGCGGTCGGGTCTAGTCTGCAGATTGCGTTACTTGTGGCCCCGTTGCTTGTCTTTGCCAGTTATTTCTTCGGAGCCCCGTTGGATCTGATCTTTACACCGTTCGAAGTGGCCGCGGTGACGATCTCGGTCCTGATCGTGGGCTTTGTGGCGATGGACGGAGAATCGAACTGGATGGAAGGTGTGATGTTAGTGGGAGTCTATCTTATGCTGGCCATCGCCTTTTTCTTTCTGCCAGCCTAGCAGGATGCTCAAAAAAGCCGTCCAGCAAGGCCACAGGCGAGTCGAAACCGGATGCGTACCCTCTGGGGTACGTTGAGGATTTCGATGAACCGCGAACGAAGCTGGCGGACTTTTTCAGCAGCCTGCAGTTCATACTTTATCCATGTCGATCACTTCCGTGGCCTCCCACAGATTCTTCTGCTCCGCATCCGCTAGTGCCTTCACCCGATCTTCCTCCGTCTCTTCTCCAAACTGAGCCACGCGTGTCGGCACAGGCATTTCTTTTTCTGGCGGAGGTGAATTTTTTTCTAGTGACGGCGGCGGTCTTTTCCTCTTTTTTGCCGGGTCCATATTAACGGGCATGGCAACTCCGATGTGAATTGCGTTCAGTTTCCACCTCACCCAATGACAAAGTCAACCGGAGTGCAGTGATCACTAGCGAGAGCAGGCTTGTCTCTTCTCGTAGCTGCTCAAAAAGGCCGCCCAGCAAGGCCGCAGCGAGTGAAGACCGGAGGAGGTACCCACCGCACTTTGTGGGGCCGTTCGCCTATTTAATGGATCTTGGCGAATGGAAACCCCCCGCCAGTGCTTCCGCCATCTGGGAATCTCAGTCGGTATGTTGAGGGTCTGAACGATGCGAGAACGGAGCTGGCGGGCTTTTTCAGCAGCCTGCTAGTACAACAAGCCGGCGATGGTGTCTGCCTGCAGACGGCCTCGTGCCGAGAGTCTGCTGTAATCACCATCTTCTTCGATCAACTCTTGCGCAAGTAACTGCGCGGTGACGGTGGCATACCCATAGTTTTGAGCATGCCGGTGAAGATGCTGTGAGGGAATGCCTCGAATCAGGCGTAATCCAAAAATCACGGCATCGCGGAGTTGTTCATTATCGGAGAGCCTGGTGCGATCTTCTATAGGAAGGCGGCTTGCCGTGAGTGCTGTCTCGTAGACCGTGAGATCGGCGACGTTGCTGAATCTGGTTCCGTCTAGATAGGACTGTGCGCTCGGGCCGCATCCAAGGTATTCGCCATTGGTCCAATAGAGCAGATTATGCCGGCAGGCATACCCGGGCTTGGCATAGTTGGATATTTCATACTGCTCATAACCGGCATCGCCGAGTATCCGTTGGGCCGCTTCGTCCATTTCAATCTGAAGACCTTCGTCCGGCTCTGGACTTTGTCGGCGCTGGATATTGGCGGCAAGTCTTGTATCGTCTTCGACTGTGAGGGCATAGCAGGACAGGTGGGTCGGGGTCAATGCGAGGCAGTGGGTCAATGTCCGTTGCCAGCTCTCCAGCCGTTGGCCCGGGAGTCCATACATCACATCGAGATTGATGTTGGTAAATCCGGCGGCTCTGGCACGAGCCACAGCTGTGACGGTTTCACTGACGGAGCCGGGCCGTCCGATTCTGGCGAGGTCGCCATCCTCCATCGATTCTGCGCCAAAACTCATGCGGGTGACGCCGGCC